>OODA01000932.1_pt1 | contig 11850 bp, 8 predicted proteins | sample 1671341 | NCBI WGS metagenome assembly OODA01 (sample SAMN06348147, study PRJEB24527) | human gut metagenome | biome: human gut; feature: ankylosing spondylitis patient; material: feces | host: Homo sapiens | place: China | collected 2015-10 | reverse complement strand
TTCGCATAATTTTAACACAATATTATATATTAGTCAAACTATTTTATTGCTATTTCATGCGTTAACTGATTATTTTGTATCTATATTCCGTTTTATCCTTACAATTTCATATAAAGAGGTCATAAAAATACCGACAAATATTAGCATAGAACACCATTACTTGTCGGTAATAATTTTAATATTACATTCCTTGTTCAAAAACATAGAGGTACAAATCTTCAAGGGTTGGGTTTGCAATTGTTATTTTATGATTTTCAGGGGGATTATCTGTGACTAATCTTACTACGATTTTATCATCATTATGATAGAGATTTGAAACTCGATAATTATCCTGAAAATATTTTAATTCTTCTTTTTCAATTTCCATCTCAACTACCTTATTTGCAATTTCATTTACAAGATTTTTGCAGGTATCATGCGACACGAGTTTTCCTTGATTTAGAAGTATAATCTCCTTAGCAATAAACTCAATATCGGACACTACATGGGTAGAAATAAGTACTATTTTATCTTCTGCAATTTCACTTATAAAATTGCGGATACGGATTCTCTCCTTTGGATCAAGTCCGGCGGTAGGCTCATCAAGCAAAAGAATCTCAGGGTTGCCGAGCATAGCCTGTGCAAGGAGGACACGCTGTTTCATACCTCCCGAAAATTCGCCGATTTTCTTATGGCTGACTTTTTCAAGATTAACTGTTTTTAAAAGCTTGTCAGTCTGCATTTTGGCTTCTTTTTTGTTAATACCTTTGAGTGATGCCATATAAAGTATAAACGCTCGTGCGGACATATTTTCGTAATAGCCCTGTTGCTGTGGCATAAATCCAATCTTTTGTCTGAACTTTTTACCTAATTTCAAAATTTCTTTGCCGTCACAAAGGATTTCTCCCGATGTTCTCTGAACATTGTCGGTAATCAAACTCATAAGCGTGCTTTTGCCCGCACCGTTTGCCCCCAGCAAGCCGTAAATGCCATCTGTCAGAGTAATACTGAAGCTATCGAGAGCACAGTAATTACCGTAATTTTTCGTAAGATTTTTCATTTCAAGAGTCATTTAATCACCGCCTTTTCTGCACATACTGTATTTCGTGATTTTCACCGCAACAAATCCCATTATCAGCATCAAAGCTATTGGAATTAGAAATGTAAATCCACTTGATTCCACAACAAGTTTCATCAATGCTACAGGAACAGTTGCAGAAAAATATGCAAAAATCTGAACTCCTGCCACATAGATAAGTGACGGAACAATCATAACAGCAGATGCAACAACTATGCTGACTTCAAACTTTGTTTTTGCCGATACAAGACAAACAACATATGTAATCGCCAAAATCAACAACAACCGCACTGCGTACACAAAAATCATAAACATCAATATGCTGCAATTAAAAGGCAAGCCGTTCAAAAACTCCAGACTTTTTACCGGTGCCGTAATTTCTGACAGCGTATATTTTGAGCAGACTTCGATAAATTCAAACACAGATGTACAAATCCACACAATTGTCGCAATCAATGAAACACAGAGGATTTTCTTTCTGAGCAGTTTTTTTCTTCCGCCACTTGTTGAATATAACAAATCTGAAATGAGCTGCCTTTTTTCAAATGAGAAAACTCCTGACATTATAATTATGATGCAGAAAACCGATAACAGAGCGAAATTTTGTTGTCTGTCATATCCGCTGCTGCCAAGCAAATATTCAAATCCGGTGGGATTTACAAGCCAAGCATCTTCCCCGTTCTTTTTCGCATCTTCAACATATGAAATTCTTTCATTTATAATTTTCAATGCTTCACGCTTACTGTCATACGCATCGTATTTTTGGCTGATATTGTAATATTTATCTTCGGAAATTTTTCCGTTGTTGTAATCCTCATACGCATTGGCAAGTTCTTCATCAACAGCATTAATCTCATTTTCAAGATCTGCCACATATTTGTAAACATCGTCATTAAGTTCACCGCTGTGAGTTTCATAAAACTCGTTAACTATGCTATCTTTTTCGCTGATATTAAGTGTTCTTAAATTCAATGAATTAAACAGCGCAAGAACAAAAGCAAGCAAAACTATTATGCCTTTTTGCATGAAGAGTATTTTGTACAACTCAGTACCTGTAGCGCCGAGTTTTTCAACGCATTTCCAATATACTGTGCGAATTTTTGAAGAAAATCGCAGTAAGACACTTTCAATTTTGCCTGGAGTTTTATTAGGATATTTCTTGCCTGCACCGATAATTGAAAAAATTGCAAACAAGAGCGTGAATATTATTGCGGAAATAATTAACAATGAAAACAGGTTCACAAGTATGACAAAAGAGTTGATGTTGTAATACTTTACAATTGCTTCTGTCGGATTGATGAATGTAAACAAATTCATATACTTTAAAATTGCCAAATTGCTTTGTGACGGTAAAAAAGTATATAAAAGAAATTCTGCCGCAAATATTATTCCGCACACGCCGAATGCAAGATTTGTGTTTTGCATTATCACAACGATGAACAGCATCATATACACGGGCACTAATTGTGCAAGAACATTTATCAGAACATATACAAACAGAAATTGTATTTCGCTCATCGGGAATACAAAATTTTGAAACATCTCTATAGACTGTACATTTCTGAACAAATCCGATACTCCGCCGTATATTGAAAAAGAAGTCACAAACAGGGCAAAATACATAACGAAACAAAGTATTGTTGTGCTGATTGCAAGTATTCCGCACCGTTTTACAGCAAGGTTAAATCTTCCGTTTGGTGTTGCATACACCATGCTCCAAAAGCCTCGTTTTCGTTCTTCAACAAAGGCAAGAACAACAACAAGAACAACAATTATATTCAGTGCAAGTATTATGTAATGAATCAAGTCATAGTTCAATACTGTTGTAACGGAAAAATCGCTTCCTACTTTAAGCGACAGATTTTCAAGCGGTTTATAAGCCTCCGCAGTCAATTGTATATTTTGAGAAGAAAGTGAATTGTCCTGAGAGAAAATGCTTATCGAATTCATCTGCTGAGCCTTGCTTTCTACGCTCTTAATATAATCGGAATATCCGTTTACATACTCAGCTCTTTTGACAATATTATTGAGAGCATAATCTTTGTTTGTCAGTTCCTGAGCGTTATAGCTCTCCTTATGCTTATCAAACTCAGACGCAATTTCAGAATATTGATTGCGAATTTCTTTTTCCTGATCCTGCCAAACCTCGACATACATATCGTAATCGTCTTTTTTGCTTTCGTTAAAAGATAAAAGTTGCTCAATCACACTGACATACTCATACTGTCGTGAAATCTTATCTTCAATTTGATCTGCAGGCAAGTCACGGATTTCGGACATCAGATTTTTTTCTTCCGAACAAACCGCACTGAGTTGAACACCATTGTATTCGGCATTTCTGTATTGATCGTTTATGTAAAAACCTATGCAAACTGCAAGTAATACAAAAAACGATATAATTATTTTTTTGTTAATCAGTACTCTCTTAATTTCCATAGCGTAAAATTCTCATTGGTTTAAAACAATTCCGTCTTATAAGGAGTTTGAGTATATAACGGTTACTTAACTTAAAAAACACATTAAATTTAGAAGTAACTGTTTTCTGTTTTTATGATGTATAACATTTGCAGATATGATTTTTGTCGCAAATACACCATTTACTTACTGCATTTATATATAGTTAATGTTTATATTTTAACTATATTATATCTTATGTTATCTTTTTTAGCAATAAATATCCTAATTCTACACTACAAATTTTTGCGGTAAATTTTGTGCATATTGCTATGTTTTGTTAAATTATACACAAGTTTAGATAATTATAATGTTTATGACATAAATAGATGAATTACAAAAAGCAAAAACCGCCAACAGTGATATATATTTTAAAAAACATTAGTATTTTTTAGCAAATTGTATTGCAATAAGCAAAATATTAAAGTACAATAAGTATAAGCAATAAAGAAAGTTTAAACTACATTACTAAGGAGGTAATCTATGAAAAAACTTACTTTATCAATATTGATATTTTTATTATCCATATCATTTGTTGCATGCAGCTCGGCTAATACGCCCTCGCAAGGTTCTTCTGCTTCGGAAAGTACTGACAGTAATTCAAGCAATAATGCTTCAAGTAACAATAGCAGTTCTTCAAACAACAATTCTAATTCAGGGGAAAATACTACACTTAACGATACTTCATTTAAGATTGGCATAGATGATCAACCGTTTAATTTATCACGAGCAGGTATGAGCGCTTCAAATGAATCAGGAGATTATATGTTCTATCTAAATACACTCTACTTTCATGATAACGCCGCTAACACTACTGTAATAGCTTGTAACAAACCTGACTGCGATCATATAACTAATGTTGACGATGGAGAAAGCGATTGTAACGCATTTTTCCCTCAGGATAAATATTATTACGACAAAGGTTTTTCATATTACAACGACAGCATCTATTTGCTTGGAAAGAGCAGTAAGGATGCAAAATCAGTTTCACTCTACAAAATAAGCAAAGATGCAAGTACAAGAGAAGAAGTTGCAAAATTAATCAGTGTATCTGATTTGAACAGTATTACTGTTTTTGCTGTACATAAAGGTTATGCGTTTTGGTCGTTAAACACAGACAAAAGCGCACAACTGCTCGCTATAAACATTGATAAGCCTACTGAAGTTAAAAAAATTTTTGAAGGCAACGAACTTGCGGCAGGCATTCACAGCTTAATCGGTTCAGGTGATTATTTATACTTTTCAAATTCGTATTCGGAAGATAAGAACTATGAAAATTGGGCAGGATATATTAATCAGCTCGACATCAATACTTTAAAAACTAAAAAGTTGATGGACATGCCCGATGATTACACTGTTGCAAACGGAAAAATCTATTATCTTGAATCAAACGCTTTATATTGCTATACAATTGATAGCGATTCAAGCGTTAAAATTGCAGACAGTCCCGAAAATTCACAACTTATAATAAGAGACACCGACTACCTCTATCTTACTAACTGGGATAACGAAAAGGTTTCATCGGATAATTACAAAGTTTTTGTAATGTCCACCAACGGCAATATTATTGATACTATTCCTATTCCCGACTGCGACTTTTTCCGAGGCGGACTTCATAATTTGTATATAGATACGACAGACCGCAAAGTAAAGTATTTGGAAAAATCACAAATTCAAAAGGGAACTCATAATTGGAGTACCGCATACTCAGTTTCTGAAACCGGTCAAGTTACCCTTAATGAATGAGTATATAAAATTCATTACTAAAAATACAAAAACACCGACAAGTTTAGTTACTGCTTGTCGGTGTTTTTATGTTTATGAAGTTTTAATTCTGTCAAATTTAAAAGCACGGTTATAATACTAATCAAAAATATTATTGTCAGCCACAGTGACGCTGTAAATGTTCTTGAGAACAGATTTACAAGCATTTGATTTCCTGTTAGGCTTTGTGAGTTTAGTGTTTGTGCATTATCGACAAGCACATTCAGGTAATTTGAAAGGTCAAAAATGTTATCATTCGGTATATATTTTGAGGGGATAAAAATGCTGAAATCACAAATATTAAACACAATCAAAAGCACGGCAGGTATTCCTGCAAAAGCAAGCACAAGTGCAACATATTTTAGCGGAATATTTTTTAGCGATTTCAGAAAGTAGTTTAATTTGAGATTTTCTTTTATCTCCTCAAAAAATTTTCTGCTGAACCTATACCACAACTTCAATGCAATAATGCTAAATCCGATAAATATTGCAAGGTATAAAATATGTTCAAATGACGAGAGCGTTTGATTTTTATCATTCAGATTAACCGAATAATACTGCGGCAAATCCATTTGCTCAACAATTGCTCCCGTATATACCGAGTTATCGTAAACAATCATATCAACCGTTCTGTCACCATAATTTTCGGCTGTTGTATATGGAACATACACCCTCTGTTTGTCATCAGCAGAAAACTTATTTATTAAGCTTTCGTTTTCACATATCACACCGCAAATTGTATATTGATTTCCGTCAATGCAAATCTTTTTACCGACTGCATCTGTTGTAAAAAACAGTTTGAGAGCAAGAGAACTTCCAATTATTGCAACCTTATCTCTGTTATCTATGTTTTTGGACGAAATATTTTCGCCGTTAATTTCGGTCTTATAATCCGAAAACCAGTTTTCATTCACAAGTACCATAGTTACGGTTTCTTCCTTAACTTTTGTTTCTTTACCCTCGGAACAAAAAGCTATGCCTTTGTCAGTAATCCGTTCAAACAGCTTTTCAAGTTCAGAAACCGTTTTTGGAGCAGTTTCGGAATTTTTATCATAAGTTAATTGAGTAACATCAGGCAATTGTCCTTTTGCATTTTCAATGATTATAATATTCGCAATAAAAACGCTCACAGTCAGCAACAGCAGTAACAGAAACGAAACAATTTTTCTTTTGCTCACACTGTTTCCTCCTCAATATAAACACTTGAACCGTTTTCTATACTCTTGGTTGTTTTATATACAACTTGACTGTCGCCAAAAAGTGAGTCCGATGTCACCTCGCAATACAGCTCGTCACTGTTACATATATCCACCGAAACCTCTTCAACTGTTGCATCACCGTTTTCGGTTTTATTTATAACAAATACTATTCCCGTATTGCCTGCCCCATCCACCGATGAAACAGGCAAAAGATAATGTGTTTTCATATCATTTGAACCTGCGGTATCGTCAATTACACCTGTTTGAACCGAAACCACTTTGACCTTTGGAAGAAGCATATTATTGATTGTTTTTGAAAAATATGTAAGTAATGCAATCACAATAAAAAATACAATTGAAAATTTCAACACTACGCTCTTTAGCTTATCTTTTTTCATAAAAACCTCTCTCCTATCCCTTATCAGTTCCGACAAACGGCGAATCAATATCCCTGTGTCCGTAAAGATAAATAAGCAATGCAGGAATCATAAATATAACTCCGCAGGCAAATATTATGCCGTAATCCGAACTACCGACATCAGTAAGCGTTACGGAAAGCGGATACATACCCTCATTATCAAAATAAATCAGCGGTTGTTCAACTACATTCCAATTATCAATAAAGCAGAGCAACGCAAGTGTTATGAGTCCGCCCTTAATCTGCGGAAGAATAATATTAGTAAATATCTTCAAATATGACGCACCGTCAACTCTTGCCGCCTCAATTGCGGAATCGGGAATGTATTTTATACTTTGCCTCAAAAGACAAATTCCGAATGCAGAAAAAGTTCCGGGTAAAATTACCGCAAGAAAATTATTCAGCAAATTCATATTTTCAAGAATCATATAATCAGGAACAAGTGTTACCTGCAACGGCAAAATGAGCAAAATTATGTATATGAAAAACAGCTTGTCCCTGAACGGGAATTTCAATTTTGCAAAAGCAAAAGCCGCCAATGATGATACTGCAACCTGACCGATTACTGTCGGAAAAGTACAAACAACCGAATTCCAGAACTTTAACAAATACTCGGGTTTTCTGAAAAGAGTCTGATAAAACTGCTCCAAAGTTGCCATATTCGGAATCATATTGAGTTCTTTATATTTTCCGTCAGAAAAATTGAGCATCTCGCTTACCTGTGAACCTGTCATAAATGAACAAGCAAGCATATAAATGACAGGAAACAAAAACAGCACAGTTACAGCAATCAGCAAAATATATTTTAGTATTTTCATAACCGTATCTTTCATAACAAACCTCTCAAGAATAGCTGTGTTTCCTTTCAAAGCAGAAGAAAATAAACAGCACAATAATTATAAACAGCGATAAGACAATTGATGCCGCTGACAATCTTGGATAGTTAAGATTGTAATAATTGTTGTTGATGAAGTTCTGCAAAAAATACACATTGGTGTTTGGATAATCACCAAACAAAGCAAATACCTCACGGAAAATTTTAAATGAATAAATAAGCTCCATCAGAAAAACAAAAAATGTAGTTGGCGCAATCATAGGTATAGTAATTTTAGTTACAAGCTGATGAGCTTTTGCACCGTCAAGCCTTGCACTTTCGTAGAGAGATTGTGAAACATTAGCAATGCCTGCCGTAAAAAGAATCACACAAAATCCGCAGTACTTCCACACATAAATAAAAACGATCATCACCATAGACCATTCCGAATTAAAAAATTCAACAGTATTAAATCCAAGTGAATTAAGTAATCCGTTGATTGCACCGTAATCATCAAAAACTAATTGCCACACGCAAATCAGAGATGCAATCGGAACTACAACAGGAATAAGCAATGCACTTCTGAAAAAGGAAGATATTTTATTAAAAGAATTAAGAAACAACGCTATCAAAAACGAAATCACCATTAACAACGGTATCGCCGTAACTGTAAATATACCCGTGTTTTTAAGTGCAAGCAAAAATGTATTATTTTGAAAAAGCTGTATGTAATTTTCTATGCCCACAAAAGTATCGCCGACATACAGGCTTTTGGTAAAACAAATTATGTACGGCACAATATAAAACACCGCTATGCCTAAAAAAGACGGCAATATAAACAGGTATGCCGCTATATGTTCCTTTTGTTTTCTTGTTAATTTAGATTTTCTCATAATTTATTCCTACTCAGTTAAATAAATTTCCGTTGCCGCTGTGAGCTGACGAATAAACTTATCTTTTGAAATATCGCCGTTAAGAAACTTTCGGGTAATATCTCCGATAACAGATGAATTATAGTAAGAGTCCAACACATTCATATACAACGAACAGTTATTTATTTTTTCAATTGCATTAACATATGTTTGCATAAAGTCGTTATCAATCCCTATAATTTTTCCGTCATCATCAGCTTGTTTTGAGGCACTATATTTTGCCCGTTCAAATGCCTTTTTGTTAACCGGAAAAGATATGTTTGCAGAATATGAAATTCCTTTTGCCCCGCACATTTTAGTTTGAACATCTTCAGAAAGTGCAAATTTAAGAAAAGCATACGCTTGCTTTTCAAAATGTGTATTGCTGTTTATTCCAAATCCAACCTGAACAAATGCGGAATAATCATTATCCGACTTAACCAATCCTCTGCAAATCACAGGTGTTTCATTCTCCGATTTATAATACGCATATTTTCTTACCATTAGTGATAATGAACGGTTTATGTAAAGGTCATCAAATATGAAGTCAGGAAAATCTTCTTTTGAAGCATTCAGCAATCTACACATTGTGTCAAGTTTACTTTTGAAATCATCGCTTTCAAAATATGTGACTTTATTTTCAAAATCAACATAGTTATTTATAAATCGGTTAAATAATTGCATAGGATAATTAAACATAGAATTTGTGTCATTGTAACCGCTTATAAAACCAAAATTTGCCTTTTCATTACTGAACGAAGAAAATTTTTCGGAAAGATATGTCAAAACAGTATGGTTATCACAGGAAATATTGAACTTTTTCAACTTTTCCTGTGTTGAAACAAATACATCAGTCCCGTAAAACAGCGGTACAATATACCGTTTTCCGTTATAAATTCCGCACTTCATTATTGCACTGTTAAAATTATTAAAGTCTATTTTATCCGCTTGTGTGTTGTTATCGCAAAGCTTATTTACATCAAGAAATGTGCCGTTGTTTAATAGCTTTTCAAACGGTAATTTCTGATTGATTGAAATAATGTCGGGACCTTTTCCGGCCATAAGCTCAGTTGACAACTTTGTGTTTATTTCATCTTCCGAAGCAAATTTTAGAACAGCAATCTGATATGATTTATCATAATTTTGCAGGCAATAATTATTGTATATTTTTATCAGATCACAAAAATCATCACTGTCATTAGATGTGTAATAGGTCATTCTATTTTTCACATCACCAAAATTTTCGCTTTCGGTACACCCCACAAAATTCATAATCACAATTAAAACAAGCAAAAACAAACTGACAACCGATTTCTTCATCTCCACCCCACCTTTCGGCACAATCCACTCCATATACCCTCATTCATTCTGTTAAATAAATTTCCGTAGCAGCCGAGAGCTGACGAATAAATTTATCTTTTGATATACCTTTATTCATATAATTGTCAACAATGTCACCGATAACATTGTCATTATAATATGAATGTGACACATCTCGATACAAGGTGCAAGCGTTTACATTATCGGCAATGTCAATGTATGCTTTCATAAAATCGTTGTCAATCCCGATAATTTTATTGTTATCATCCGTTCTTGAGCCGGCAACAAGCTTAGCATTATCGTAAACAGATATATTCACAGGAAAACTCAAACTTCCTGATGCTGTTGCACCAATTTCTTGAATTTCATCACTAAGAGTATATTTTATAAACGCAAGTGCTTGTTCCTTTAGTTGTGTATTATTATTAATTGCATATCCAGCCTGTATGTGTGCGGAATTAACATCTTTGTTTTTTGTCAATCCACGAAAGACTACAGGTGTTTCATTTATAGATTGATAATAAGAATAACTTCCTGCCATCAACGGAAATGACCGATTTATATACAATCCGTCAAACAATTCATTTGTATTGTTTTTTTGAGAAATCGTCAACATCTTCATCATTACATCTAAATTATCTTTAAATTCATCGGTATCAAAATACACAGCTTTATTTTCAAAATCAACATAGCTGTTTAAAAATCTGCAAAAGAGTTGCATTGGATAATCAAACCACAAAAAATCCGACAACTCATTAGATACAAATGAATAGCCTTCATCATTTAAAAAAAAATTTTCAAATACATCTGAAAAATTACTGTATGTCAAAGAAAAGCCGTTATTTTCTTTGATATCGAAATTTTTCAATCTTTCTTCTGTAGATACCAATACATCAACTCCATAAAACAGCGGCACAATATATAAACCGTTATCATAAACTCCTGCGTTGAGTATATTACTGTTATAATCATCAAGATTTATTGCATTTGAAGAATCATCATCTTTTAGCAAATCATATACATTCATTAATGAACGGCTTTCAATTAATTTTTCAAAAGGCAATTTTTGACTAAGTGAAATAATATCAGGTCCACTTCCAGCCATAATTTCTGTTGATAACTGTGTTGACATTTCTTGTTCAGAATTAAATTTAACTATCTCAATTTGGAAAGACGGATTATTACTGTTTATGCAATATTTATTATATTTTTCTATAATCCAAGACAGAGAATCTTTATCATTTAATGTATAATAAACAAGATGATTTTGTTCGCTGTTATTTTTTATTGCACAACTTGAAAATGAAGTAATTATTATAACACTTAAAAGTATAGCTAGTATGACTTTAATAGATTCATGTGTTTTAAATAAAAAGCGTGTGAACATAATTATATTTTATCCTTATCCGTGTATACTTCCATCAGGCCAATCATAGTACTGACCATTTGACATTTTTGAGTTTTTAGCTGATGAGTAAGCTTTGCTTAAATGCTTTGAATAACTTGAACATTTACCTGAAACTGATGCAACATAATATGTACCATTTTTAAGGCAACGACCAATGGTAATGCGCGAACATCCTCCATTTATTTCTTTTCATACTACCCTCTTATATCTCTCATACACAAGAAAATTTCTGTAAGTTTTCTATTACATATAATAAAATTTTAACATAATCTATTCCTTCAAATAAATCTCAGTTGCTGCTGTAAGTTGACGAATAAACTTTTCATTTGAAATATCCCCGTTTAAATATTTATCAACTATATCACTGATTACCGAAGAATTAAAATAAGTATCCGATAAATAATTAAACCCATATAAATTACATTTTGTTATGTTGTTTATAATATATTTATAATCTCTTATCGCCGCACTTTGAGCAGTTTCAACAATAGCTTTTTCTTTATCA
>OODA01000899.1_pt1 | contig 12262 bp, 10 predicted proteins | sample 1671341 | NCBI WGS metagenome assembly OODA01 (sample SAMN06348147, study PRJEB24527) | human gut metagenome | biome: human gut; feature: ankylosing spondylitis patient; material: feces | host: Homo sapiens | place: China | collected 2015-10 | reverse complement strand
GCACCTTCGAGAACGGTGCTTGGGGCTTTGCTGTTGGCGCTCTGAACGCTGGCATGCAGATCCTGGGCGGCCTGTCCGCTATCTACACCCTGGGCAGCAGCTCCATCGGTCTGGAAACTAAGAGTGGCACTCTGCCCACTCTCTAATAACTAATCTTTCCTGAATAGGATAGATAGTTTGATTTGACATAGCGTTTGTTGTGTTAGGTAAAAAGAGCTAGAGAGGCCCCGCACAAGACAAGCAATTGTTTTGTGCGGGGTTTTTGTTTGCGCAAAAACTTAGCAGGCTGTGGGAAAACGGCGCAGGGATGGAGCAGGAGAGGACGATCTCAAAAATCTCCATTGGCAGACAAACCGCTGCAGAATTTTTCAAAAAACAGTTGACAACTCCCGGATGTGCTGATATAATAAATCACGTCGTCAGGCACGGCACGAACATCTGGGGGATTAGCTCAGCTGGGAGCGCGATGCACCCAGAAACACACCCCCACAGCGATGGTTGATGACGATTAAGTTCCCACTAAAGATTTTCCATTCCAGAGGCTTGCTTCTGGAATTTATGGGGGATTAGCTCAGCTGGGAGAGCGCTTGCATGGCATGCAAGAGGTCACCGGTTCGATCCCGGTATTCTCCACCAGAGGGAAAAAGCACTACACAGAAACGTGTGGTGCTTTTTTGTTGTTGCCAAACGAGTGAGGGCTTAGCTCACCCAGGAGAGCGCCGTGCATGGACTGCAAGAGGGTCACCGTGATCAGAATCGGCCCGGTATTCTCCACCAGATCAGAAAGGCATCACACATTGTGTGGTGCCTTTTTTGTTTTGCATTGCAGCAGGAAAACACAAAAAAATTTCTGCCCACTGCCGTAACCTGCGCGAAACGGGCTGTTTTGTGCGCGAATGGCAGACCACGGAAGGCGGAACTTGTGCTATAATATAAAAAAACAGGGAAGCAGAAGGAACAGGGGGTGCAGCAATGAACCTGCAGACGGCGATCGTGGAAGACAGCAAGCCGGATGCCGAACGGTTGAAACAGCTGCTGAAAAAGGCATTTGAAAATGAGAACATATCCTGCAGCTGTTTTGCCAGCGAAGATGAATTTTTGCAGGCCGGCTGGCGCGAAGGGTATCAGGTGGTGTTTCTGGACATCTGCATGGAGGGCACCAATGGCATTGAGACGGCGCAGCGGCTGCGTGCGGCCGACCCGGACCTGCTGATCGTGTTTGTGACATCCTCGCCGGAGTACGTGTGGGATGCCTTTCCGGTACATCCATTCGATTATCTGCTTAAGCCTTATAAGGAAGAAAAGTTTGAGCAGCTGGCAGGGGAGCTGCGGCGGGTGCTGTGCCGCCAGCAGCCGGAGCTGGAGGTGCGCATTGCCCGGCAGATCGTGCGGCTGCCGCTGACCAAGATCTACTATGCTACGGCACAGAACCATTATGTGCATGTGGTCACGGATGACGGCGAGTGCCGGGCCACGGCAAATTTTGCACAGGTGCAGGAACAGCTTCAGACCCAGCCGGAATTTCTGGTGTGCAACCGCGGCGTGATCATCAACATGTCCAAGGTGCTGCGGTTTGAGGGCGACTGCATTGAAATGCTGGATGGGACCCATCTGCCGGTGCGGCAGAAGGACAAAAACAGCTTGCTTGCCCAATTTACGCAGTACCAGTTCCGTGGTATGCAGCGGGAATTCTGACCCGGAAAGGAGAGCGCTTGTGAATTTTGCATTGTTTGGACGTTTTTTTCTGGAATTTGCAATGATGTATCCGGCAGAATACCTCTGCCTTGCCTCGCTGCAGGAGCACTTGCGTGCACCGCGTAAAACCTATGCCATCGGTGCGTCGGCGATCACACTGATGGGTCTGGCTGGCGCAGCGGTGTGCTGCATGCTGGACATAGAAACGAACTTCCTGCTCATCCCGCTGCTCATCATCAGCTTCTGGCTGCTGCGCTGGCGCACCGACCGGGAAGTATCGATCAGCCAGACCATGTTTTTGTTCTCGGTGTCGGCAGTGATGATGTCTGTGTGCACCCTGCTTGCCATTGTGCTGAACGCGGAAGCTGAGCTGGACAATGCACAGCCGGTGTTTCTGTCCAGCACCTCGGTCATCTGCCTGACCCTCGCGGTGATACTCAGCGCCATCTTCCGCTTTACGGCAGTGCGCTGGAGCCGGTGGCTGCTGCAGGAGTACCACGGCGAAGCTTTCTGGGAGTCGGCATGGCCGCTGCCGGCACTGTACGCGGCGTTTCTGGTGTTCTGTATGCCGAAGGAGATCGGCGTCATCCTGATGAACCGCATCCGCATCATCGCGGTGCTGGCAGTGAGCATCTCGCTGCTGGGCATCTTTCTGCTGCTGTACGAGATGTACCGCGTGGCAAAGGAGTATGCCCGCAGCTCCCAGCTGGACCGCGAAAACCAGCTGCTGGCCGTGGAGTCCCGCCGCTATATGGAGCTGCGCAGCTATCTGGAACAGACCCGCCACCTGCGGCACGATTTCCGCCAGCACCTGCATGTGATCTCCGGCCTGACCGAGGCCGGGCGGCTGGATGAACTGAAAAGCTACCTGAGCCAGTACGAGAGCGAACTCAGCGATGCCAGACCCACCCTGTGCGTCAACGCTGCGGTGGATGCGCTTGCCGGCCACTACGACTACGAGGCCCGGAGACAGGGCATCCAGATCGAATGGAAGCTTGAACTGCCCAAGCTCCTGCCCCTGCCGGAGGCCGACCTGTGCACCATTCTTGGCAACCTGCTGGAAAATGCGCTCCATGCCAGCCAGAAGCTGCCGCCGGAAGAACGGCAGATCAAGGTGCTGACCCGGATGCTCAGCCCGGCCATGATGGGCCTGATGGTGGAGAACCGCTATGACGGCGTGCTGAAAAAGCAGGGCGGCGTTCTGCACTCTACCAAGCATGACGGACAGGGCATCGGCCTTGTTTCCGTCGAAACTGCCGTGCACAGGTATCACGGCAATCTGACGGTGGAAACGGGCGGCAACGTTTTCCGGACTAATGTGCTGCTGAACCTGTAAAATATTCCTGCCCCAAGGCACCGGCTTTTTTGCACAAGCCGGTGCCTTTTGGCTGCACTTTTCCCGGGAAATCATGATACATATTTATAAAAGAAAAGGCAGGAGGGGAGCATATGGCAGCAGAAAGCAAAACCGACTGTTTCTTAAACTTTCCTAAAAAATCTTTATCCGGCCCGGCCCTCCCCCGATGGGAGGGCTTTTTGCTGTCCGCACGACGCATACGGTCAAGTTGAAAAATGAATAAAATTTACACATGGAATGAGATGATTTTAGGCTGAATAAGCAAAGAATCGAAAGAAGTCCCATAATCATATTGACATAATGGGTAATAGGGTGTAAACTACGTGCATCGGGTCGAGCAAATCCGAAAATTGAGATCATTCAGGGAGGAAACGGCTATGATGTGTTGTTGCGCAATGTGTTGTTGTACCGCAAACGCTTCCCGGACCGGCCGCCCTGCAGTATGGTATGCCGTGTGAGCATATCTGCATATTCTGTGTGGGAACACGCAGAAGGATCTGTCGCTGACCGCCTGGGAGCTTACTTGAAGAGGGAGCTTCCGGGCGTTTTGTTTTGACCCGCAAATCAGGATACAAGGGAGGAATCCGGCAATGGACTGGAATGCGATCCAGCAATATTTGCCGCTCTACCAGAAGGCCGCTGTACTTACCGTGCGGCTGGGCGTTGCAGGCATCATTTTTGCCATCATCATTGGCCTTGCCTGCGCAGTGATCCAGTATGATAAGGTGCCCGTTCTGCGGCAGATCGTGGGTGTTTACATCCAGCTGTCCCGCAACACACCGCTGCTGGTGCAGCTGTTCTTCATTTATTATGGCCTGCCCAAGGTGGGCATCCGCACCAATGCCGAGATCTGCGGCATTGCCGGTCTGGCATTTCTGGGCGGCAGCTACATGGCCGAAGCGTTCCGCAGCGGTCTGGAAGCCATTGAGCCCATCCAGACCGAGAGTGCCTACAGCCTTGGCATGAACCGCTGGCAGACCATGCGCTACATCATTCTGCCGCAGGCCATGTCCACCAGTATGCCGGCTTTCATGGCAAATGTGATCTTCCTGCTCAAGGAGACCAGCGTGTTCAGCGCCATCAGCCTGATGGACCTGATGTTCACGGCAAAGGACCTGATCGGCATGTACTCCAAAACCATCGAATGTCTGTTTCTGCTGGTGGTGTTCTACCTTATCATTCTGCTGCCGGTGTCCATTGTGGGCAGCCTGATCGAAAGGAGGCTGCGCTATGCTGGATTTGGGTCTTGATGTCCTGTTCAAGGGCAAAAACATGGCCCGCCTGCTGGGCGGCCTTGGCGTTGCACTCAAGATCAGCGCCGTCTCGGTGATCATCAGCCTGCCGCTGGGCATCCTGCTGGGCGTGCTCATGACCTCCCGCAACCCCATTATCAAGGCGGTTCTGCGGCTTTATCTGGAGTTCGTCCGCATCATGCCGCAGATGGTGCTGCTGTTCCTCGTTTACTTCGGCACCACCCGTGCCTTTGGGTGGAACCTTTCCGGCGAGACGGCATCCATCATCGTGTTTGTGCTGTGGGGCACCGCAGAAATGAGCGACCTTGTGCGCGGTGCGCTGATCGCCATTCCGAAGCACCAGTATGAGAGCGCCGAGGCCCTTGGCATGAGCCGTGCGCAGACCTACTGGTACATCATCATTCCGCAGACGGTGCGCCGCCTGATCCCGCTGTCCATCAACCTGATCACCCGCATGATCAAGACCACCAGCCTTGTGCTGATGATCGGTGTGGTGGAAGTGATCAAGGTAGCACAGCAGATCATCGAGGCCAACCGCACCGCCAGCCCCAACGCAGCGTTTGGCATTTATCTCACGGTTTTCGTGTTATATTTCTTCGTATGCTGGCCCATCAGTCTGCTGGCATCCTATCTCGAAAAGAAATGGAAGTGACCGTACATGGCAGAACCTATTTTGACTGTTGAACATCTGATCAAGGCCTATGGCGAGACCCCCGTGCTGGATGATATCAGCTTTGCTGTCAAGCCCGGCGAGGTCATCGTGGTGGTCGGCCCTTCGGGCTGCGGCAAAAGCACCCTGCTGCGCTGTCTGAATGGTCTGGAGCCCACCCAGAGCGGCCGGGTGCGGCTGGGCAATGAGACCGTTGCCTACGGCGGTAAAAATCTGACTCAGCTGCGCCAGCGCATCGGCATGGTGTTCCAGAGCTACGAGCTGTTCCCGCACATGACGGTGCTGGACAATGTGCTTCTGGCACCCACCAAGGTGCAGAAGCGCCCCAAAGCGGAAGTGCAGCAGGAGGCCGAAGCTCTGCTGGACCGTGTGGGCCTGCTTGCCAAGAAAAACAGCTACCCGCGGGAGCTTTCCGGCGGCCAGAAGCAGCGCGTTGCCATCGTGCGCGCACTGTGTATGCACCCGGAGATCCTTCTGTTTGACGAAGTGACCGCTGCCCTTGATCCGGAAATGGTGCGCGAGGTGCTGGACGTTATGCTGGACCTTGCCAAGCAGGGCAAGACCATGATCATCGTCACCCACGAAATGCAGTTTGCCCGCGCCATTGCCAACCGCGTCATCTTTCTGGATGGCGGCAAGATCGTGGAAGAAGCTGCACCGGCCGAGTTCTTTGACCGGCCCAAGACCGAGCGCGCGCAACGCTTCCTGCGCACCTTCACGTTTGATGCTGTGAAATGAGTCACAGATCAAGATAAAGGCTGCGGGTGTTCCGCAGCCAAATGGGAAAGATTTTGTAAAGGAGTAATCATTATGAAACAGTCTAAGATCTCTCGTCGTTCCTTCCTGCTGGGTCTGGGCGCAGTTTCCGCTGCCGCTGTTCTGACCGCATGCGGCGGCTCTTCTTCTGCTTCTACTGCAACTGCAGCATCCGGCAGCAGCGTGGTCTACCGCACGCTGGATCAGATCAAGGAGTCCGGTACCATCAACATCGGCGTGTTCTCCGATAAGAACCCGTTCGGCTACGTGGACGAGAACGGCGAATATCAGGGCTATGATGTCTACTTTGCACGCCGTCTGGGCGAGGATCTGGGCGTAGAGATCAACTTCGTTTCCACCGAGGCAGCCAACCGTATCGAGTATCTGCAGACCGGCAAGGTGGATGTGATCCTGGCAAACTTCACCGTGACCCCGGAGCGTGCAGAGGAAGTGGACTTTGCTCTGCCTTACATGAACGTGGCTCTGGGTGTCATTTCTCCGGAAAGCAACGTTATCACCACTCTGGACAACTGGAACGCTGACGACCAGATGATCGTCATTTCCGGCACCACCGCCGAGACCTACCTGACCAAGGAGTACCCCGACATTCCGCTGCAGAAGTACGATTCCTATGCAACGGCCAAGAATGCACTGGAGAACGGCAACGGCGTGGCATGGGCCAACGATAACACCGAGGTCATTGCATTTGCAAAGCAGAACACCGGCTACACGGTCGGCATTCCCTCTCTGGGCAGTCAGGACACCATTGCTCCTGCTGTGAGCCAGGGCAACACCACCGTTCTGGATTGGCTGAACGAGGAGATCAAGGCTCTGGGAGAGGAGAACTTCTTCCACAAGGACTATGAGGAGACTCTGGTGGATACCTACGGCCTTGACTATGAGGATGAGCTGGTCGTTGAGGGCGGCGTGACCGGCGGCGCAGATGCCGCATCCAGCGAAGCTGCTTCTTCGGAAGCCGCATCTTCTGAGGCTGCTGCTTCCGAAGTAGCTTCCAGCGCAGCCGCACAGTGAATAAAAACACCGAGCGGGCAGGAGAGGGCTGAACCTTTCCTGCCCGTTTTTGCATTGCACCATCTGCCGGAACGTGCTATACTGGAACAAAACAACTCCTGTCCGAAAAATCTGAAAAAGAGAGGATGTCCCCAATGAAACGTGCCTATACGAACGGGATCCTGCTGGATGGCACCGAGCAGATGCAGCCGGTAGAGCACAAGATCCTGCTGACCGAGGATGATAAGATCATTGCCATTGTCGATGAGGGCGTGGATCTGGACGGTTATGAGGTCATCGATCTGCACGGAGGCTATCTGTGCCCGGGCCTGATCAACCTGCATGTGCATCTGGCAGGCAACGGCAAGCCCAGCGCAAAGCCGCGGGATAATGCTGCGCTGGTGCGCAAAATTCTGAGCAATGGCCTGACCCGTGCGGTGGCCTACAGGCTGGTATGCAGCTACGCGAAGCTGGAACTGCTGGGTGGCGTGACTACCATCCGCACCGTGGGCGGCATTGCAGATTTTGACACCCGCTGCCGTGATGATGCTGCAGCTGGCAAGCTGCTGGCACCGCGCATCCTTGCTGCCAACGAAGGCATTTCGGTGCCCGGGGGACACATGGCGGGCTCGGTGGCGGTGGCAGCCCATAACAATGCCGAAGCACTTGCTCAGCTGAGAAAGGCCAGCGGGCAGAAGGTGGATCTTGTCAAGCTGATGATCACCGGCGGCGTGCTGGATGCCACCGAAAAGGGAACCCCCGGCGAGCTGAAGATGAAGCCGGAAATGGTCAAAGCCGTCTGCGACGAGGCCCACAAGCTGGGCTATACCGTGGCGGCACACACCGAGTCGCCAGAAGGCGTAAAGGTGGCGCTGGAAAACGGCGTGGATTCCATTGAGCACGGCGCAAAGATGGACGATGAGACCATCCGGCTTTACAAGGAGCGGGGAGCCTTTGTGTGCACCACTATCTCCCCGGCGCTGCCCTATGCGCTGTTCGATACAGCGGTTTCCGGCGCTTCGGAAAAGGACCAGTATAACGGCAAGATCGTGTTTGACGGTGTGGTGGAAAGCGCAAAGACCGCCCTTGCCAACGGCATCCCGGTGGCCTTGGGCAACGATGTAGGCTGCCCGTACATCACCCAGTACGATTTCTGGCGGGAGCTGTGCTACTTCCACAAATACTGCGGTGTAAGCAACCAGTTCGCCCTGTACACGGCCACCCTGCGCAATGCTCAGCTGGCCGGAGTAGGAGACGTGACCGGTTCCATTGAGCCGGGCAAGAGCGCAGATTTTATTGTGACAAAGCACAACCCACTGGAAGACCTGCGTGCGCTGCAGCATCTGGAACTGGTGGTCTGCCGCGGCCATGTGATCAAAAAGCCGAACCCCAAGCGGAACAAAACGGTGGATGCCCTGCTGGACCCGTACCTCGAATAATACTGAAAAAGCAAGGAGAGACGATCGGTCTTTCCTTGCTTTTTCGTTCACATGCCTGCCATCACGGCCATGATGCTTTGCCAGCTCTTGCTGCGGGCAGCGGGCACAGTGGTGCGGCGGCGTGCGGGTGCAGAGCCGGAAGAGACCGTATTCATGGCGGTCATCGGCACCGACGGATGGAAGAATACGGCTGTATCACCGGCCAGCCACTGGGCGGCAAGGCGGGCTGCCTGCGGGTCGGCCTGCAGGGTGCGGCGCTCGGCACCGGCCAGATGATCCGCCAGCCAGTAGAGGATGGCACCCAGCGGCAGGCTTGGCAGAACATCCTGACTCCAGTAGGTCCAGCGAGCACCGGCCCCTACAAAACTCTCCACGGTAATAACGGCACCGGTGCGGGCGTTCTGCGGGATGCTGCCCTGATAATTGATACCGGCGCACTGGCGAAGCTCGGCGGTAATGCGCTGGGTGCGGGCCAGATCCAGCCGGTCCTCACGGCAGTAGGCGCGGAAATCGGTCTCGTCGATCAGGCCGTCGGCGCTGGAAGGGAAGCGGCCCACCAGCTGCCCATCGGCGTTGTGGCACAGCTGCCAGCCCTTGCGGAACAGCTGGAAGTTCAGGCAGCGGCGACCCATGGTGGAGTAGCACAGAATGGAGGTGCTCTCACCGGGCAGCTGCTTCAGCTCCAGGCAGGCATCGTTGCCGCAGGTGTCCTGCAGCTTTACCGTTAAAAGCAGCTGCGCACCGGGGTGCTGAGCTGACATAGCGTTGTGCATGGCATCAAAATAACGGTTGGCATCCATGATCGGTTCCCTCCTGAAACTATAACACAGCAGTTCGTTGTATAACGGATGGGCACTGCGCCAAACGACCCGGTGCACAGCAGGCGGCTTACGCAGGAATGTTTTATTGACTGAACATAGTATAGCATACTTCACAACAAAAAACAACTATAAGTTTGCTGAAAAACAAAATATTTCCGCGCATCCTGCAACAGTGACCCGAAACATGGTTGTTGCAAGAGTGAATCAGTTGTGTTCTGTATCAAAAACAGCCCACAGACGGCAAGGCCAAAGCCTCCCATCTGTGGGCTGTTCTGGTAAAATATGGTTCAATCGCCCAGTTCACGGATCTCGTTCTGGATCAGCCGCCCGGCCGCGCGGGCCAGTTGGTCCATGCCGCGGATACGGGCCATGTTTTTGCCGTAGATCTGTGCAGCGGCACCGGCAGAGCTGTCCTCACCCATGAACACAGCCGACACCCGGATGCCCATGCGCTGCAGCGCACGCACCTGCGCGGCAGTGTCAGCCACACCGGCAGCGTCCTCGTAACCGCAGCCCAGCGGGTTTTCTGCACTGGGCGGGATGCGGCGGCTGTCGTTGGGCGAAGCGTCCGTCAGCACGATGAGCAGATGCCGCGGCGCAGGACCGGGCGCAAACCGCAAAAGGTCGCCTGCGGCCCGCAGGGCAAGGCCGTCACGGTTCCAGCCGGAAGCAAAATATCGGTTGATGTTTTGCAGGTTTTTGTCTGCAAAGCCTTTGAGCACCCGCAGTACGGTGTAGCCCCGCAGGCTGCTGAAGCTGGACACCCGCACCGGGATACCGCAGGCCGCAAGGCTCTGGGCCAAAATGGATCCTTGAGCCGCGATCACTTCCTGACAGTGCAGGCGGGAAGCGGATGCGTCCAATAAAAGGTCTACCGTAAAAGAGGGCTGGTTCTCTTCCTCGGCACACAAAAACACCCGGTCATCGTTCAAAAGTGGTGCGCGCCAGATGCGCCCAGCGTTCAGGTTGCCACTGCGGGCAACACGGGCGTTGGGCTGCTGGTGCACAAGGATGCAGTTGCGGATCTGCTCGGTAAGCCGCAGCACCACACTGCGGTGCAGTTCCCGATTTTTGGCGTAATAAGCGCGGTTGCGGTCAGCCTGCAGCTCAGCCTGTTCAGCCAGATGTTTTGCCTCCGGGGTGGGGGCCTGCTCCGGGCTGGGCACACCGGCACTGAACCACAAATGGCACCCCAGATGGTCGCCCACGCAAAGCTCCTGCTCAGCCTTGCGCAGCCGTTCCGGCGGGTAGAGGGAGCGGCCGAAGCAGCTTTCGATGTAGGCTCTGTCCTGCGCGGCATTCTGCTTCAGGGTGATGTGGGCCCGGCGCTTGTCCACCGCCAGCCCGCCGCCCACAGCATCCACGGAGCTTGAGTGTTCCACGGTCACGCGGTCGGTCTTGATCATCTGGGTGGGCATGGCTTTGGTGGCAAGCTTTGCCAGCAGGCCGTCCAGATGCAGATGCAAAGCTGCTCTCTGGTGCACAGTGCCGTCGAACAGGTTGAATTTTGCGTAGATCGATAAAATTTCGGATTTCAGCTGTTCCGCTGCCGGCGCTTTTTCCGGGGAAAGAGCCGCAGCAAGGCCGGACTCGTAAGGGGTCATTACCGGGTCGGCACGGCCCAGTACACGCCGCCAGCGTGCAGCCTGCATGGTGTACACCAGCTGATTTTTTGCCATCCACTCCTGCCGCGAAAGCTTGTACTGGATGGCAAAGAAATAATCTGCATGGGCGTGGCGCAGTGCTTCCAGCACCGGGCGGCGGGGCAGCTCCAGCCGATAGGCTGCATTTTCCAGATACAGCCATGTCATGTCGTCCAGCATCGTCTGCCGCAGATCACCGTCCCATGCGTCAAAGACGCTGCGGATCAGCGCGTCACCGTAATATTTGTGGATGAGGCCCACGACCGTGTTCATGTAAAAATCGGTGGTGCCGTCGGTATAGCGGGCCAGAAACAGCGGCTCAAAGCCATAGGCTCCTGCAGCAGCCCAGACCTGATTGGCCGCACGCCGCTCCTGCGCGGTGTAGCTCTGGGCGTCCATCAGCCAAAGAGCTTGGCGGCATCCAGCTTGGCCGGAATGCGCGCTGCGATCACATCACGGATCAGGCCCTGCTCGTAGGAGTCAAAGGCCTTGTTGGTGATGCCCATATCCAGTGCCGCGCCTGCCGGGATGCCGCGCCGGATCAGCCGCAGGGCATCCAGCATACCGCGCAGATCCAGCGCCTTGGTGGAAATTTCCGCACTGTCGCACTTTTTCTGCAGGTCAAGGAACAACAGTGCAAACTGGCGCACATACTTGGAAGCAAGATCGGGGAACTGCGTCCGCAGCAGCTTTTCCAGATCGTCCTGCGTAATGGTGGGCATCTGGATGACCACGAAACGGGAGGTGAGGGCCTCGTTCAGCTCACGAGTGCCGGCATAACCGTAGTTCATGGTGGCAATAAAGCGGGTCTCCTCCGCCAGCGGGATGCGGTCGTAGCCGGGCACATCGATGGCACGGCGGAAGTCCAGCACCGCGTGCAGCACGGCCAGCGCTTCGTTTTTGGCCATGTTGATCTCATCCAGCACACCAAAGCCGCCGCACTGGGCGCAGCGGTATACCGGGCCGGGCCGGAACACCACCTGACCGTCCGCAAAAGTGTCCATGCCAATGAGGGATGCTGCATCCATGTTCACATGGAAGGAGATGTCCCACGCAGGACGGCCAAAGGCGGCGGCAAGGTTTTCGGCCAGCACGTTTTTGCCGGTGGCTTTTCCGCCTGCCAGCAGCAGGTTTTCGCCGCAGAGCAGCGCCGCCAGCGCCTGCTCCCACACCTGTTTGCCGTAGTAGGTAAAGGCAGGGGAAGGGATGCGCGGGCGCAGTGCGTCCGGCAGGGCATGGGCAGCGCGGTACTGTTGGACTGCTTCCAGCAGAGCGGGGTCTACCCCTTCCTGCTGCAGAGTTTCAAGGAGATCAGACATTTGTACAAACACCTCGATTTTGCCGGTTGTCTGGCACAAACCGGCTGTTCAGCTTTATCATAGCACAATCGTGGGGATTTGTGTAGGGGGCACGTGGCGAAAAAATGGCAAAGAGAGGCGGCCCCAAACAGGGACCGCCTCTCTTCATGAAGAAAGAAGAAATGGAAAAACGCTTAAGTTGTGCTGGAAAACCGCGCTGGATCAGGCGTTATCCAGGCCAGCCATCTGCTTGACGGCCTTCATGGCGAAGGTCAGGGTGCGGCCCATGGCCACACCAGCCATCAGGCAGGGGTAGTTG
>OODA01000893.1_pt1 | contig 12397 bp, 6 predicted proteins | sample 1671341 | NCBI WGS metagenome assembly OODA01 (sample SAMN06348147, study PRJEB24527) | human gut metagenome | biome: human gut; feature: ankylosing spondylitis patient; material: feces | host: Homo sapiens | place: China | collected 2015-10 | reverse complement strand
CAATGCAGATGCATTTGCACTGATGAAGGACGGCGTGAAGATCCTCAACTTCGCAAGAGACGTACTGGTCAACGATGAGGATATGAAGGCAGCACTCGACTCAGGCAAGGTTGCAAAGTATATGACAGACTTCCCTAACCCAGCTATAGCAGGTTACAAGAACGTGGTAGCATTCCCACATCTTGGAGCTTCAACAGCAGAGTCAGAGGACAATTGTGCAGTTATGGCTTGTAAGGAGATCAAGGCATACATCAACGATGGAAACATCAAGAACTCTGTAAACTATCCAAACGTAAACATGGGACAGTGCAGTGATGTAGCCAGAGTTACTATCTGCCACAAGAACATCCCTAACATGCTCACCCAGTTCACAGGAGTATTCTCCAAGAAGGGCGGCAATGTATCAGGAATGATCAGCAAGGCAAAGGGCGATTACGCATATTCTATCCTTGATATCGGTGTAGAGCCAACAGCAGACGACATCGCAGAACTCTCAGCAATCGAGGGAGTTGTTAAGGTAAGAGTCATAAAGTAATAAAAGATAAATAGGAGAGAAGAAAAATGAGTGACAAGTTAAAGGTAGGTATCCTTGGCGCAACAGGTATGGTAGGTCAGAGATTTATCTCACTTCTTGAGAACCATCCTTGGTTCGAGGTCGTTACAGTTGCAGCCAGCCCAAGAAGCGCAGGCAAGACATACGAAGAGGCAGTTGGTGACAGATGGAAGATGGATACACCGATGCCAGAGGCAGTTAAGAAGCTTGTAGTATACAATGTCAATGAGGTAGAGAAGGTTGCTGCCACAGTTGATTTTGTATTCTCAGCAGTAGATATGACAAAGGATGAGATCAAGGCTATAGAGGAGGCTTATGCCAAGACAGAGACTCCTGTAGTTTCAAACAACTCAGCTCACAGATGGACTCCTGATGTTCCTATGATGGTTCCAGAGATCAATGCAGACCATGCAGAGGTTATCGAGTTTCAGAAGAAGAGACTTGGAACAGAGAGAGGATTTGTTGCAGTTAAGCCTAACTGCTCAATCCAGAGTTACGCACCTGTACTTACAGCATGGATGCCATTTGAGCCATACGAGGTTATCGTAAGCACATATCAGGCAATCTCAGGAGCAGGTAAGACATTCAAGGATTGGCCTGAGATGCTTGGCAACATCATCCCATATATCGGTGGTGAGGAAGAGAAGTCAGAGAAGGAGCCACTCAGAATCTGGGGTAAGGTAGACAAGGAGAATGGTGTGATCGTTCCTGCAGAGGGAATCACTATCACAAGCCAGTGTATCAGAGTCCCAGTTCTCAACGGACATACAGCAACTGTATTCGTAAAGTTCAGAAAGAACCCTACAAAGGAGCAGCTTATCGAGGCTATGACAAGCTTCAAGGGCGCGCCTCAGGAGCTTGGTCTTCCAAGTGCACCAAAGCAGTTTATCCAGTACCTTGAGGAGGACAACAGACCACAGGTTGCTCTGGACGTTGACTTCGAGAATGGTATGGGTATCAGCGTTGGACGTCTCCGTGAGGATTCAGTATATGACTGGAAGTTCGTTGGCCTTTCACACAACACTGTAAGAGGTGCTGCAGGTGGTGCAGTTCTCTGCGCAGAGCTTCTGAAGGCTAAGGGATATATCACAAAGAAGTAATAAATTATATGGATATTTGAAGTGTCTGTGCTAACAATATCATAAAGATTTGCCGGGATAATGTTGCTGCTATGAATTGAACATGTTCCGGCAATTTTTTTGTTTTGCATGGCGTTATATTATGCAGTATTATTGATAACATTATGTTGACATTGCACAAACAGGTATACTAAAATTAGATTAATTGTAAATAAACCATGAATTACTAAGGGAGGTATTTTATGAGAAAAGGGAAGAGATGGCTGGCAGCGGCTGTGAGTGCAGCGATGATTGTCCAGTCACTGGCCAGTGTTGGCCCGGTTTATGCAGCGGATGATGGCGTATCCATAGCTGACACGTTTACGGATTCGTCGTTTAGAAGCTATGTGTCGAGTAATTTCGATACAGACAGTAATGGTTATCTGTCAGATGCGGAGATCTCGAATGTAACATCTATAGATGTTTCGAAGTGTTCTCCTGCTATATCAAGTTTGAATGGCGTAGAATTGTTCACCAATCTGTCAAAGCTGGATTGTAATGAGCAGTCTATAAGGAATCTTGATATAGAGAATCTTGAGAATCTTGAATATATAGATGTCTCAAGTAACAGAATAGACAGTCTGACATTGCCGGTAAGTGCAGAGAAACTTACATATCTTGATATAAGTGGAAACAAGATCACAAGCCTTACATCTCTGGCTGATTACAATAATCTTGTACTGCTCAATGCCAATTCAACAAACCTTTCATCGATAGATGTCAGCAATATGAAGGGGCTTAAGGTGCTTGGCGTAAGTGGAACCACCATATCAACACTTGATCTTGGCTCAAACATGGAGCTTACAACACTTTATTGTGACAGCATGCGTTCACTGCCTGTCCTTGATGTGTCAGGTCATGAGAAGCTTAAGAATCTTTATTGTGCTGGAGCAAAGAGCGACAGTGGAGTTGTTGTTCGTTCGTCAATTACCAAGCTTGACGTATCCGGTGATATAGTCCTTGGTTCGCTTGATTGTTCAAATAGCTATGTGGCTGAGCTGAACATAGACAATACCCCGGCGCTTACAACACTTGATTGTTCTAACACGAGACTTACATCAATAGATGTGTCAAAGAACACAAGTCTTAGCTACCTTGATGTCAGCAGCAATGTTCTGGGTGCGGTGGATTTTACTGCGAATACAGCACTTAGAGAGCTTTATGTCAAGGATGCTGGCATAAATAAGCTTGATGTATCTACTCTCACCAATCTGGTTAATCTTGACGCATCATCAAATTCTCTTGCAGAGCTTGATATAGCATCAAACAGTTTATTGGAGAAGCTTTATATTTCAGACAATAATATCCAGGGTATAAAGCTTGATGGTCATCCTGACCTGAAAGAACTTGAGATTGACAACAACAATCTTGTGGCCATAGATATATCAGTGTGTCCTAAACTTTATGGCGATGATGGTGTGTTCAGTTGCAGTGGGAATAGCAGGGATATAACACTTGATACTACGAACTATGATTATGATTTTAGCGATTTTTCAAAAGTCTATGGTTTGCATAAGGCGTGGTATGACTATGAACTTCCTGTTGCTGTAGATAACAACGGCAAGCCTTTAACGGATGATAATGGGGTTGAAATTCATAAACGAAACAGGAATACTACAGGATACGCAGGAATACAGGGCATAGATGCCAGCAATGAGGCGTCATCCGTGACTGGAGGACAGCTTGATGGATATATATTTACAGCGGAGCCGGATGCGGAGAAGATTACATACAATTACTATACAGGAGCAGGAATGGGGAAGGTCAAGTTCACACTCAACATTCTTAACCCGCTCAAGGTCACAGTATGGTATACAACTGATGGAAATGTTGTAAAGTCAGACAGTTCTACACTCAGCTTCAGAGTTGGTGATACGACTACACTTACAGCTACGGATGACGAAAAGAATCCACACAAGAACATAACATGGAGTTCGTCAAATGAAAGAGTTGCACAGATAGACAGGGAGACAGGAGAACTGACCTGTGTTTCGGCGGGAACAGCTCAGATTAACATTCTGCTGAATGATCGTGCTATAGGATATGTGAATATGGAGTGTCACAAGCCTGTTACCGGACTTTATCTTGTAGATCAGAACGAGAAGGATGATGCAGGCAACCAGATAACATACGAGAATGGCGCAGTCATCAACATGGACTGTGGAACATATCCAAGAAATGGCTCTAAGAAGCTGGATGTAAAGTGTGTTACCGAGGATGGTCTTGCGTCCAAAGAGATATCAGGATTCACTTGTAAGGTGACTGATGCGTATGGCAAAGAAAACAATAAGGTTTTGTCGTTTAATACATCAAGTAAGACTATAACAACAAGAGGTGCAGGAATCGCATTCCTTCATTTTACATCAACTGATAATCCTGATGTAGAGACAGTAATTCAGGTAAATGTTGAACAGAGAGTAAACAGCGTGACACTTTCACAGTCTAGAATGACGATCATTGCAGGTGGAAGCAGTAATCTCGTTGCTACGGTTTCTCCAAATACTGCAGTGGAGCAGAGCGTTGTATGGTCATCATCAAATGAGAGCATTGCTACGGTCGATGCCGAGGGAAATGTGAAGGCAGTCAATCCGGGAGAAGCTGATATCATATGTACATCTGTTGATACTGAGCAGGTGTACGGCAAGTGTCATGTGACTGTACAGCCGCCTGTAAAAGGTTTGACTCTCAATATGAACAGTGCAGAATTGCTGCTCGGAGCAGATACGGAAAGCAGAACAGTATCACTTGAGGCTGTTATCGATGCGGATGATGCAAGTATTTACAAGAATTTGAAGTGGACATCGTCAGATACAAACGTTGCTTCGGTGTCATATAGTTCAACAGATAAGACAAAGGCTACAGTTACTGCCAGATCAGCAGGAACTGCTGTTATCAGATTTTCAATTTCAGATGATGAGTATGTGGATTGCAACATTACAGTAAAGCAGAGAGTTACAAGCCTTAGAATAAACAGAGATAAGACAACCATATATGCAGGTGACACGATGCAGGTTACAATTACTGCATCTCCTGCAACTGCATCGAATCAGGAAGTCATCTGGGCATCATCAGACGAGAGTGTTGCAGGCATTGACAAGGATGGTTTGATAACAGCCCTCGACAGAGGAACCACAGTTATCACAGCTACAGCAGTTGATGGAAGTGAGAAAACAACATCATTCACTCTTACAGTAAAGAAGTATGTAAGTGCTATAACACTTGACAAGGAGAAGCTCACTCTGTATGTGGGTGAACGAGGAACTGTTAAGCAGACCGTACTTCCAGAAGATGCAAATGACAGAAATGTTATATGGCAGTCAAGTGATCCGGGTGTTGCAACAGTATCAAACGGAACAATAACAGGTGTTAAAGCCGGAACAACAACAATAACATGTACTGCAAGAGATGGAAGTAACATATCAAAGACATGTGAGGTCACTGTTATTCAGCAGATTTCATCCATAGTTCTTGCTGAGACTAACAAGACAGTAAATGTTGGCGATAAATTTGTAGTAAATACAACTATCAATCCAGAGGATGCAGCCAGTGCAGCACTGAAGTGGACATCATCAAGTGATGCAGTTGCAACAGTAAATGAGAACGGTGAGATAGTAGCTAAGGGCCGTGGTACAGCGACTATCACATGCGAGGCTGTCGAAGGCATTGAAGGAAGAAAGGCCAAGGCAGCTCTCAGACTTACAGTTAACCAGCCGGTTACAGGAATAAAACTTAATCAGACAAAACTGAATCTGTTTGTGGGTAAACAGGGCAGAATAACATCGACTGTAGCTCCTGCTAACGCAAATAACAGAAATGTTGAGTGGACAACTTCTAACAGCAAGGTAGCAACAGTAAACAATGGTACGATCAAAGCAGTATCAAAGGGAACAGCAGTTATCACATGTAAGGCTAAGGATGGAAGCGGCAAGCTTGCAAAGTGTACTGTTACGGTTTCACAGCCTGTAACATCCATCAAGCTCAATGCAACAAACAAGACTATCAAGAAGGGTGCTACATTCACACTCAAGGCAACTGTAGGTCCTGCAGCGGCAAACAATAAGGCGGTTACATGGTCATCATCGAACACCAAGGTTGCAACAGTTTCGTCAACAGGAGTTGTCAAGGCTGTTAGAAAGGGTTCGGCAGTTATCACATGTAAATCAAAGGACGGAAGCAATATTACTGCCAAGTGTACAATCAATTCAGTTATTATGGTTTCTTCGATCAAGTTAAACAAGAAGACAGCAACCATAAAGAGAAAGGGAAAGATAACACTCAGGGCAACAGTAGGTCCTGCAACTGCAAACAACAAGGCAGTTATCTGGGTTTCTTCAAATAAGAAGATAGCTACCGTAACAACAAGTGGAACAGTAGTAGGTAAGAAGAAGGGCCGTGTGGTAATTAAATGTAAGGCTAAGGATGGCAGTGGTAAGTACGCAAAGTGTACAATCATAGTAAAATAAAATATAACAACATATAGTTGGAATATATGATCTTAATCGTCAGGCCTGCAAAACAGGTCTGACGGTTTTTTACGTATATTGTTCTTTGCTGTTCTTTATTTTTATTTAACGTTAAAAAATGTTGTAAGCAAATAGCAATTGTGATAAACTATTAGAAAAATTGATTTCATTTACATGGAGGCATTTATAGATATGAAGAAGCTTATTTTAGTTACATCACCACCAGCATGTGGAAAGACATTTATTTCAAAGCAGGTTGCAAAGGCACTTCACAATTGTGTATACCTTGACAAGGATACACTTATCGTGCTTTCAAAGCAGATATTTGTGGTTGCCGGACAGGAGTACAACCGTTCATCAGATTTCTTCCAGAAGGAGATCAGAGATTACGAGTATTACTGTGTGCTGGATCTTGCATTTGAGGCATTGGATTACAATGATACAGTTCTCATCAATGCTCCGTTTACAGAGGAGATCAGAGATGATGAGTATCTTGACAATCTTCGCGCTAAGCTTGCAGAGAAAGATGCAGAGCTCTTCGTTATCTGGGTAAATACAAGAAAAGATGTATGTCATGAGAGAATGATCAAGAGAGCTTCAGACAGGGATACATGGAAGCTTGAGCACTGGGATGAGTACATCAACAGCCAGAACTTCAATCCGCCTACAAACATCAAGGATCTCTTCATTTTCGAGAACTCATCAGAGGAGGAATATGAGGATTCGATCAAGAAGGTTGTCAAGGCTGTAAGAGGTTAATTGGCACATACAATAAAATATTTATGACAGGAGTAGAGAATATGGCAACAATCAGAAGTTTTAGAGCCTATAGACCGAGACCAGATGTTGCAGGCAGAGTAGCTGCCTTGCCATACGATGTGTATAACCGTCAGGAAGCAGAGATAGAGGTCAAGCGCGAACCATTATCATTTTTGAAAGTGGACAGAGCAGAGACATCCTTTGGACCAGATGTGGATACATATGCTCCATGTGTATATGATAAGGCTGGTCAGCTGCTTCAGGGCATGATAGATGATGGAACATATATCATGGAGCGCAGACCAGTCTATTATATTTATGAGCTTATCATGGATGGCCGGCATCAGACAGGACTCGTGGCATGTTCTTCTATAGATGACTATATGAATGGAGTCATCAAGAAGCATGAGAATACCAGAGAGGACAAGGAGATAGACAGAATAAAGCATGTCGAGGCATGCGGAGCACAGACGGGACCTATATTCCTTGCGTACAGAGCGATAGATAAGGTTGACGAGATCATCGATAGAGTGAAGAAGGGTGATAAGTTGTACGGCTTCACATCACCTGACGGGATCACTCACAACGTATGGATAATAGATGGCCAGGAAGATATAGACACCATCAGAGCTGCATTTGAAGGAGTGGACGATATCTATATAGCGGATGGACACCACAGGGCGGCATCGGCCGTCAAGGCGGGAATCCATATGAGAGAGAAGAATCCGGGATATACCGGGGACGAGGAATTCAATTATTTCCTCTCTGTACTTTTCCCTCATGACCAGCTTATGATCATGCCGTACAACAGAGTGGTAAAGGATCTCAACGGACATGACAAGCAGGAATTCATGGATGAGGTTTCAAAGATATTTGATGTGACAGCCAGTGATGTTCCGGTGGAACCACAGGTCAAAGGACAGGTGGGAATGTACATGGATGGAAGCTGGTACAGACTGGATGTCAGAGAAGGTATTGTTCCGGATGATGTCGTGGGCAGACTTGACGTATCGGTACTTCAGGACAATGTGCTTGCACCGATACTTGGAATACAGGATCCGAGAACTGATCAGAGGATCATGTTCGTAGGTGGAATCAGAGGACTTGCAGAGCTTGAGCGTCTGGTGGATGGAGGAATGGCGGTTGCATTCTCGATGTATCCGACATCCATCACTGAACTGTTCGACATTGCAGATGCGGGACTTCTCATGCCTCCAAAGTCAACGTGGTTTGAGCCAAAGCTCAGAAGCGGAATATTTATACACAAGATAGACTAACATTAGGAGAAGGGGTTTTATGGAGATATTTGTATTGAAATCAGATGAGGTTGCAGCGATAACAAGGGGTACGCATGGCAACCCTCATCATATTCTTGGTATGCACCAGTGTCTTAATGACTGCTATGTAAATGCATACCTTCCGAGGGCTACGGCTGCGTTTGTTCTCAGGATAAATGAAGAAACGGGCGAGCCGATATTTAAATATCCTATGACCGAGATAGGTTCACAGGGATTTTTTACAGTGAAGATCGAGGATAGCGGGGCATTTGCATATAAGCTCATAACAGAAGGCGAGCAGGCGGCTGAATTCTATGATCCGTATTCATTCGGATACAGCGTGGATCCGGTCAATGTCATGAAGGTGGTAAATGGAGACGATGGAATATTGTCGGATTTCCATGTAAAGGATCTGTTTGGAGCAAGACAGATCACGCTCGATGGTGTACATGGTGTATCGTTCTGCATGAATATGCCGGGGGCAACCAGGGTCAGTGTGGTCGGAGATTTCAACGGATGGGATGGACGCGTGAATCCTATGAGAAGGATTGACTACACTGATATGTTTGAGCTGTTCATTCCGGGCGATCTCATGAATACCAGATACAAATTCGAGGCATTATACAGAGATGGAAATACAGATATATTTGCAGACCCTTACGCTGAGGTTTATGAGGTGGCACCGGGAAATGCGTCGGTACTTGCAAAGCTTGAGTATAGCTGGTCAGACTCTTCATATATGAAGAAGAGAGGCAGTGTATCTGCCCCGGTAAATATATATGAGGTCCACATGCCGACATGGAAGAGAAACTCAGATGGATATCCTCTTAACTATCTCGAATTTGGCAAAGAGGCTGCCATGTACGTGAAGAATATGGGATACAACTACATACAGTTTATGCCACTTATGGAATATAGAGATGACAATGGCTGGGGTTATGATACCGTGGGAATGTTCGCTCCGACATCGAGATTTGGATCACCTACGGAGTTCATGGCCATGGTCGATCATTTCCACAGCAAGGGAATAGGCGTTATCATGGATATGGTATCTGTGAGGGATGTGGATTGTATCGCATATTGGATAGATACATATCATCTGGACGGAGTAAGGCTGGAGGATGAGGAGCTTATCAGAGCGCTGAGAACAAACCTCGGTACTGCAGGTGATGATGTTATGACAGATCTCAGGTGGAATAATGAGGCTGTGTCCAGAGTGACAGATTTCATGATGATACCTCCTGTGAACAGAGGAAGCTTTACGGATTATACATGTGGTATACCATTTGATGAGAAGGATGATACCGTATGGGCGCTCAGCCATGATGAGGTTGCATATGAGCGTGGAAGTTACGCATCCAAGATGTCGGGTGGCTATGAGGACAAGTATGCTGATCTCAGACTTCTGTTTGGTCTCACCATGTCACTACCGGGAAGAAAGCTGACGTTTATGGGACAGGAATTAGGCGGATTTGCCGGGTTTGACGGAAGAACCCAGATCGACTGGTCGGTTCTTGAGTTCGATGCAAACAGCTATTTTCAGAAATATATAAAGGAACTCAACAAATTATACGATACAAAGAATGCTCTGTGCGGTGATGGCAGGGACCTTGCCGGCAGTGCACTTGATATACAGGAGAAGGGACAGGTAATATCATTTGTAAGACATGGTTTGGATGTCGCAGATGATGTGTATATTGTCTGCAACTTCGGACTTAAAAATGTGACAGGATATAAGCTTCCGGTTGAGACGGATGGAAAGTACAGAGAGATCTTCTCAAGTGATAACCTGAAATACGGAGGCGAGGGCAACAATAACAAAGGATATGAGACTGCGGCGGATGGCGTGATAGAAGTGAGTGCTCCTGCACTGTCATTTGCAGTGTTTGCCCATGTAAAATAGGAGGAATAGACATTTATGCTATTGATTGGTGATCTGTATAACATGGCGGCTGATACTGCGACCACAGAGAGTGTGGTCGGGGATGCTGTGAAGGAGGCAACGGATCAGGTGAGCATCATAGGACAATATATCCAGAAGCTTACAGACTGGTGCATGTCCAAGCTGGGCAGTATAGTAGTGGCGGTCATATTCATGGTTGTCTGCTTCAAGCTGGTGAAACTTCTGCTCAAGATACTCAGGAAGAGCTTCGAGAGATCAAAGCTTGATCCGAGTGTTGCAGGATTTTTCATATCGGCGGTCAAGATCGTCATGAATGTTTTGATCGTGCTCACTGCGGCGAGTATCGTGGGATTTCAGATCACATCATTCATAACCATACTCGGTACAGCAGGCGTTACCCTTGGACTTGCACTCCAGGGAAGTCTGTCAAATCTTGCGGGCGGGCTGCTGATACTCATACTGAAGCCATTCAGGGTCGGAGATTATATAGTGGAGAACAATACCCACTGTGAGGGAACAGTAGTGTCCATAGATATATTCTATACAAGACTTATAACCCTCGACAACAAATCAGTCGTCATACCGAATGGCAACATATCCAACACATCCCTTGTGAATGTGACTGAGCACGATATGAGGAGAGTGGAGATACCATTTTCCGTTGCGTATGACTCCGATATGGAGAAGGTCAAGAGAGTCACACTTGAGACAATAAAGGATGTTGACGGTTTCCTTAAGGATGAGCAGGTTCTCTTCTATATAGATGAATTTGCTGACAGCGGTATCAATATGTATGTGAAGTTCTATGCGACGATAGAGAAGTTCTTCGATGCCAAATGGGATGCCATGTGGAAGCTCAAGAAGGCATTTGACGAGAACGGCATAGAGATTCCGTTCAATCAGGTGGATGTGCACATGAGACAATAGTTCATTAACACACATAAAATGCTTGATTTCTTGCAAAAATAAAGGCAATCGAGTATAATCATGTGGATGTAGGTATCAAAGACTGTGTATTTACTGAACAGTCTTAATATAAATTTGTTTAAGGAGTGATTGATATGACAAAGATTGATATTATCTCAGGCTTCCTTGGGGCCGGTAAGACAACGTTGATCAAGAAACTTATTGAGCAGGCATTTAAGGGCGAGAAGCTGGTTCTCATAGAGAACGAGTTTGGTGAGATAGGAATCGATGGCGGTTTCCTGAAGGATGCCGGCGTTCAGATCACAGAGATGAACTCAGGTTGTATCTGTTGTTCACTGGTCGGAGATTTCGGTACTGCACTTAAGCAGGTTATCACAGATTACACACCTGACAGGATCATCATTGAGCCATCAGGAGTTGGTAAGCTGTCTGATGTTATCAAGGCAGTAAAGGATGTATCAGGCAATCTTGATGTTGAGCTCGACAGCTACACAACAGTTGCCGATGTGTCAAAGGTTAAGATATATATGAAGAACTTCGGTGAGTTCTTCAATAACCAGATCGAGAGTGCCAACACTATCATCCTGAGCAGAACACAGACAACCACACAGGATAAGATCGAGAAGGCTGTAGCCATGATCAGAGAGAAGAACGATCATGCAACCATCATCACAACTCCATGGGATGAGATCGATGGAGCAGCCATCAGAGAGGCTATGCAGAACTACAAGTCTCTTGAGGAGACTATGATGGATGAGGCCAAGAAGGGACATGATCATGACCACGACCACGGCGATGAGTGCACATGTGGCTGTCACGACCATGACCATCATCACGACCACGATGAGCATGAGCATCACCACGATCATGACGAGCATGAGCATCACCACGATCATGACGAGCATGAGCATCACCATGATCACGATCACGGCGATGAGTGCACATGTGGCTGCCATGACCACGATCACCACCATCATCACGCAGATGAGGTATTTACAAGCTGGGGCAAGGAGACTCCTCACAAGTACAATGAGGACAAGCTCAGAGAGATCCTTGACACTCTGGCTGACACAGAGAAGTACGGTGTTATCCTCAGAGCAAAGGGTATCGTTCCTAGCGATGCAGGTGAGTGGCTGTACTTTGATCTTGTACCAGGCGAGTTCGAGATCAGAAAGGGCAAGGCTGACATCACTGGTAAGCTTTGCGTAATAGGAAGCAAGCTTAAGGAGGACGACCTTGCAGAATTGTTCGAGGTTTAAGCAGGTTGTTCTATGATAAGGAGTTAATATGATGGGACGTCAGAATAAAGAGATACCTGTATATGTGTTCATGGGATTCCTTGAGAGTGGCAAGACAACATTTGCCAAGGAGACCCTGATGGACAGAGGCTTTACGGG
>OODA01000888.1_pt1 | contig 12450 bp, 6 predicted proteins | sample 1671341 | NCBI WGS metagenome assembly OODA01 (sample SAMN06348147, study PRJEB24527) | human gut metagenome | biome: human gut; feature: ankylosing spondylitis patient; material: feces | host: Homo sapiens | place: China | collected 2015-10 | reverse complement strand
TATATATCTATTATATAAATTATAAGTTAAAATACCCTCCTTATCAAAGCCTTCAATTAAATTAGTTTTTGTATTAATTTGAAAACCGCTATCTTTTATAGTATCTATCTTAAAATTTTTAAAACCTAATCGTTTTATTGCGTTAGTTGTTTGAGTTGTCGGCATTAGCTCAATAATTAAATTTTCTAGTGCTCCATTGAATTTTAGAATAAAATCAGTATCAAGATCACCAGCATTATATACTCGGACAGTATTATTCTCATCAAAAGTATCATAAATAAATTCAGTGGTCTGCTTACTTGGTTTTATTCCAGAAGCCTCTTTCCATTCATCTTTATTTTTATCACTATATTCATCTAAAAACTTATGAACACTCTTAGCATAAGGATAATAAGCGGTAAAATTTAAAGTCCCTTCACCTTTATAGGTGCGCTCTCCATCTTTCCCAAAGCAAATATACTTCAACTGCGGTTTACCAGATTTTACCATATAATACTTGTAGGGTCTTTCATCAAAAACTAATTTTCCGGGTTCTTTTGTTCCAAAAACTTGCTGTAATTTTCGGAATTGTTTCTCAGTTAGCTCATCAAAAGCAATATTTATACTAAACTGTCTTTGGGTATAATCACTCCCAAAATAGTAAAAACCGTCCCCTCCGGGAACCTGTACGGTCTTGTCTTGAGCAGTAGGAACTAAATCTTCATTATACCTACTACCATCACTCACCCGCACAATTCCCAAACTTTCTGAACGGTATCCATTAAAAGAAAAACCAATAAAATCTCCTTTTAACGCAATAGCCATAATGGTTTCCTCCTTTCCTCAAATTTCTCTAAGGATAAGTGAAGAAACCATTATGGCTTTATAATTATCTGATGAAATTCACCAAATTTACATTGCGATACATGGCACTATCTGTTAGTTCTTGTTTGATTTTCTTGCTTAGGTCTTCAACATCATAGTCATTACTTAGTTCATCAACATTTATATCAATATTGAAATACATATCGCCAACAGACTGAGCATTATTGGAAAGACCCTTCTTATTCATTACAGAACTTAGAATGTCTTTCAATGCAATAAAGTTTTCCGTATCACGTGCATTTAGAATGAGTTCGGGACTTGATTTAGTACCATCTAACCAGGCCGGGCCTGTAAAGTCTGCAATACCACCAGTCTTGTAGGCCGTTAGATCTTTCTTGCGGAACCAACCAGTATATCCAGAACCTAGTTTGTGATAACGAGTTAAATAGTAGCCGTTATTTTCATCAAGAACAGTATAGATGGGGTCATTAGCATAGTATTGATGTGCGCCACCTCCACCGTAGGAATCAGCATAAATTAAACTATTAGAATTTGCACGAACACGACTTCCGACAGAAATTTTCTTGTTTGAATTATTAGAATTTTCAGAATTATTTTTAGGAGGAGTTACATCTGTTCTACCCGTATAGGTAAAGTCTCCGATAGTAGAATCATAATCAACTCCATTATAAATATTTCCACTTGAATCCTTCCAATTCTTACCATCATAGGTCAAAGTTAAACCATTCTTCATGGTTAAACTCTTATCTACCTTTTCAGCCTTATACATATTCCAATTAGCATAACCCTGACTCGCTGCAAGGATGGCCTTAGAAATCTCTTCTTGCCAGTTGAGCTGGCCGAACTTACTCATGCCTTTCCAGCCTTCATCTTTTTGCAATAAATTCCAAAGTTGAGAAGCTTGGTTTAAATTCCCATCTGCGCTGAAACCTGAGGTCAATAACTCATAGGTTTGGTTCCAGAAATCCCCATTCTTTGAAGCATAATCGAGCTGTTTTTGCATCAGGTCAATTTGACGCTCTCGCGCGGTTTGAGCATCATCATTTTGTTGAGTTAGACGCTCTAACTGCTGGTCAATTAGGCTATCTTCATAGTTCTGGCGGTCATCAGCAAGCTCTTCTTCGAGTTGCTTTATTTCTAAAAGATTTCCATTTGAGGTATCTTGACGTAGATAAGCTAAACGAGCTTCTTTTTCATTTATATCTTCTTCAGTCTGGGTGTTATCTCTAATTTGACGCTGAAGATCAATTGAGCGTTGGATTGAATCTAAGATTTTAGAATTGGAATCGTTTATCTTATCTGAAAGGTCTTGGTAATCATCAATTAGTTGCTGTTGTTGATTTACAATTGCGTCATAGACTTTCTGTTCAAAATCGAGATAATCCTGCATACCTTCCTTTTGAAGTTCAGTTACCTTATCTTTGAAATCTTCAATTTGAGTGTCGATGTCTTCAATTTGACCTTGAAGTTCTTCTAGGCGACTAATATAAGCTTCAATAGCACTACCTAAATTTTCATCTTTTACATCATCAATGGCATCCCAGTCAATTTTGAGTAAGCCAGTGTTGGGGTTATAGCTACCATATTTAGTAACACCCCAATCAGCAAAGGATTTTATAAGTTCATTACCGTCGCTATCTTGACCTTTGTAAGTCTCAGAAGATAGGGTATTTAGTTGTGCAAGACGACCAGCACGCAGTTGATTTTGGAGAGCAATTTCTTTTTGAAGAGATTGAAGCTGGGCGTTATAATTTTTGCGAAGTTCTCGGAACGTGGAGCCACGACGCTCGAGTATACGATCATATTCCTTTTCGAGCTTTTCACGCTGACGTAAAGCTTCATTTATTTCTTCGGTTAGGTTGTAGAGCTTATCATAGGGGTTTTCCCAGGTAGATTCTTTCTTTTCGGATGAAGAACTTCCTCCAGAGGACCCAGTTGAAGCGGTATTGGTTGAATCCGTAGTTGAAATTCCTCCTCCACCACTGCCAGAAGCAGTAAGAGTCTTAACAACCGGAAATTCATCAGTCATGGAATCATAACCAGTTATTTTTGAACTCTCTTCCCACTCAGTAGCCATCCCTAATAAATTTCGTTTTGTAATTTTTTTTATAGTAGTAATTTTAGGAATTTTTCTTGTTTGTTTCGCCATAGTAAATTCAACATTGAACCCCATGGCTTTTGCTGCTTCTTGAATTTGTTGAGAATCTAAATTGGCAATGCGAGCCATCTCATTGAACTTGTTTATAAAAGTTTCATCATCAAGAACTTCTCCAACTTCCAATTTTGGCAGCTCAATAGAATTTAAATAATCTATAAAGGACTGAACTCCTGATTCGGCTTCTGCCTTTAATTCAGTTCCATAACTTGAAAAATCTACTTGTTGTAAATAATCCACTGCCGCCGCTTTTTGAAGATGCCCTAGGGCTTCTATGCTTCCTTCTGCGGCAGCTTTTAAATTAGAGATATTTTCAGCGTTATCCCAAAAAGAGTCTGATAAATCAATACTAGTATTTAACATTTTATTAACACTAGTTTTTAATTTATTAAAAGCTGCTGCATCCTCAACAGCACCTACCTTTATTAACCCGGTAGACTCATCTATTAAAGATGTCCAATCACTATAAGAATCAATAATTTCTTCAAGACCAATATTCATTTTAGCATTTTGCGATGTAATTGCTGCTGCAATATCCTTATTCTCTTTTAAACGATTATTATTTTCTTCTAAAAGGGTTTGCATTGCTTGTAAATCAGTTAAGTCGGCTCCAGCTTCAACAGCTTCATTCTGTGCGGCCCATACAATGGTTGTTTTATCCTCCTCAGATAAGCCATCTTCGTCATAAAGAGATCCATAAGCCTCCGCAGCAGTCATCGCAACAGCAGAGGCATAAGCAGCTTCTTGAGTAACGGTTTGCAAAATAGAACCACTATTATTCAACATCGACACAATATTCCCATAAGCTTCTTGAATTCTAGCAATAAATTCCTCTGTTGTCTCTTTTTCGCCCCGTACTGCCAATCCTAGCTCATTTGCCACTTTTGTTGCTGTTTGAACGTCAGTTATCTCCCCACTTTCATAAGTTCCTTTATCCTTATCAAAAGAAGATAAAATCCCTACCTTTGTATTATTATCCCCTACTAATTTCTTATAAGATTCAATTTGTTGTTCTGTTGATTCCTTAACTGCTTGAGCTTGTTCGGCTGTATTTTTCTTAATAGCCTTGGTAGCTTCCTTCGCTTTTTCTTCACTTAGTTGCCATCCATTAGCTGTTCTACTAAGGTATCCTTCTAGCTCAACTCCAGCCTGCATAGCTGCTTGGATATCTTCAGAGGATGCACTACCTTCGATAAAACGTGATTCTACCTCATTAGTACTAGTAAGTTTGGCATGAAGTTTATCTGTTACAGTACCTGCTTCTTCAACTGATTTTATATAAGTATTAGCGCCTTTTATAGCAGTATCCCACCAAGATTTTATTTCTTCATCACTTTTGCCTAATGATTGTAGATAGTCCATTCCGTCTATCAAATCACTCATATTAGACAAATCAAGTGTTCCTAAATAAGTTAAATCTTCATTAGATAATTGTTTAGAAATTTCAGCGTATTTCTTTTTTAATTCTTTATCATCAATCTGAGAGATTTGATTATAAATAGATTGAGCAATATCATATCCATAATTACTAAAATTTTCAATTCCCGCTTCACTAAACTCTGCTTGCATATCGATAAGTTTTTGTTGCATTTGCTGCGCAGCAGTGTCTAGTTGAGTTGTTAAATCATAAACGGTAGTTTTTAAATCAGTTGCCATTTTTTGTTTTTGTTCATTAGTTAAATTTAATAGATTATTTACGTCAATAGTTTCACCATTAGAATTTTTCATTAACTCGGAAATTGTAAAAGCACTATCTCCAGAAAGAATGCCTAGGGCCTGCTTTTGCTGATTGTCCCAATTGGTGATACTTTCAACAGTTTGTTGGTACTTTTGCTCCGTTTTTAAATCAACTAAGGCCTGTTTTAATTCACTTTTACTTAATCCTTCTGCACTTCCTCTCCCAAATTCTTCTTCATACATCTTTTTTAATGTTCCTTTTGTTTTCCCAAAATAGTTACCTTCTGCAGAAGTTTTAAGGGTATCTATTAAATTGCTTTGATAAGTCTTTCCTGAAGATTGGTCATGATTGGTCCTTGTTATAGTAAAAGCCAAATTGTTTAATGCTTTTATTGCATTTGTATCAATACCACTATTCTTATCATTTTTTATTAAGTCATTTGTTAAAGTAGCCAATAGGGCTTTGTTTTTAACATCATTATTAATTTTTAAAGCAGCAATTTGTGAGTTCTTTTGCTCAGTGGTTAGGTCTTTGTCTTTTTGTACTTTTTGAATATCTATATCTCTTTGACTATTATTCTCTATTATAGAAGCAACAGTGGAACGAGAAGTAGCATTTTCTAAGTATCGGACTTGTTGTTTTAAAACTTCTTCCCAATTTGTTATTGAAAGCTTACCATTTTCATCTACTGACACTTGTAAATTAGAATATTGACTTTGAAGGTTAATTATCTCATTATTGACTTGTGCTAGTGCCTGCTTCCATTCAAGAGTACCTTTAGTCAAAGAAGACATTTTAGTATTTAATTCTTCAAGGCTTGTTTTCTTATTAGAGAGTTCATCATAAGCCTGACTAGCTTTTTCTACCGCTTCTTTTGCTTTGTCTGCATTTTCTTTTAGTTTTTCTAATTTCTTCTCTGGAGAATTGGCGTTAACAGCAGCAAATGCTGCAACTAAAGCACCAACTGCCACTACTATGCCGACTAAGACTGGATGCGCGCTAGCTAATGTTGTAATTGTGCTTAATATTTTAGGACCGTATTCTGCAATAACAGGTATAATCTGTCCAATTGCTACTAAAGTTCCACCAATCGTAGCCAAAACAGCGGCAACTTTTTGCCCTTTTTCGCCAAACATTGAAAAAATACCAGCAAGTGCCATAAAAGCTCCGCCCACTACAGTAGTTGTGGTTCCAAGTTTCTGAGTATTAACCTGGACCTTTTTTTGTTCTCTATCAAAAGCACCTAGTCGTGCTTTGGCAGATTCCTGAGAAGCTCCTAAAGAAACCACACTATTTTCATACTCTTCGGCAGATATAGCATTCTTTTTATATTTTTTATCTAATTCTGTCAACCGATCATCAAGGTCTTCTGGAACTGCCATATACCCCATTGTATAATCTTCTTGGCTTCCTGCTATATCCTGTTTTATGTCTTCTGCATTTTTAGCCAACTCTTTTTTTATCTGATTTTTTTTAGTATCTATTCCAAGAACATTTTCCAGAAAGAAACCACCTTTTCTGTCAGAAGCTTTGAAAGATTGGAGCCCTCTCTGGAACTCATTTGCCATATTTACTCCCTTTTGATAGTAGGAAGTTCTCTCTGTATTGGTTCCTCGAATATTAGCAACTGTCTCCGGATTACCTTTCGATAGATTTATCTTATTCTGAACCCAGTTAGAAGCCAAAGCTTTATCAACCAAATTTCCACCAAGTTTGAGTCCACCCCACACAGCGCCGAGTGTCATAACGCTCTTAATGAGGCCTTGGCCACCAGAAAGTCCATCAATTAGTTTATTTACAGTAGTTAATAAAACTGTTAAAGTATCAATCGCACCTTTAATAATTACATTATTAGTGAGACCCATGGCAAATTCGTCCCAAGCATTTTTCAATTTGGTTAGTTTTGCCCCTAAACTTTCTAATGTCTTCTCGAACTGGCGCTGACCAGAACCAGCACTATTGTATGCAGAATTAACAAATTCTGTTGTCTTGGCATAATTATCCATCATAGCGATAAAACGAGATTGCTGACGGCTACCAGCTGCCATTGTCGCTATATAGCGTTGAGTGAGAACATCCAGATCGTTCCAACGACTAGATAGCTTTAGTAGAACCTGGTCAAGACCTTCTTCACCTTTTAGAAAAGCAGTCATTGAAATACCAGCAGAACGAAGAGCGGTTTGAACCTTATTTACATTAATCACTTCACCTTCTTCATCTGCCCCAGTCAGCTGGCCTTTTGTAACAAGAGATTTTACTTCAGCAAATCTAGCAATAACAGTTTTGAGGGCCGTACCAATTGTCTCAGGTGCTTCACGAGTAGCTTCAATACCTTGAGTTAGGAACGAAGCGGTTGTCTCAAACTCCATATTGACGTTATGCGCCAAAGATGCTACCTTACTCATAGCAGTAGAAATTTCTTGGGTATCAGCAGCCGAAATTGTAGCCAACTCAGAATAAACATCATTAATTTTTTGTGCAGATGTTTCACTCAATTCCATATTAAAGCCACGAAGTGCGCTTGTCATAGCATCGGTGGCGTCCTTAGAATCCATTCCAGCTACGGCAGCCATTTTTAAAGTTTCATTGGCTAGTTTTAATGAATTATTAAGGTCTAGACCCTGTTGAACATAAAGAGTAGTTGCGCCATAGACGTCTCTGATGGATTTTCCTAATTGGTTGGCTTGCTCTGTAAATTTTGGGAGTTGTTTCCACATATCACCAACAGAAAAATCAGAAACTACTGCAATTTCAGTCATTGCCTCATCTAACTCTTTTACTGTCTCAAAAGCACTTTGAACTGCTCGCTGAAAAAGTTGAATCGCTCCAGTTATAGTAAAGAAACTCAGAACTTGAGACTTTAGATTAGCAAACTCTTGAGCTTTTTGAGAGGCTAAATCAAATTCATCTCCAGTTTGATTGATTTTATCAGAAATTTGGTCAAGAGAGGGAGTTGTGCTTTTAATTTCAGTTTTTAGTTGTCGTAAAGCAGTATCAACAGCATCGATTCCATTTTTTTCTAATTGTTGAAAACGATTTATAAGTGTTTCTACATCATCGACGCCTCCGATTCCTTCTAAACTAATTCCTAATTGTTGAGCGGCTTCTTTAAGAGTATTAAAAGCTTTACTTTTTTCTGCTAAATTTAATTCTTTCCATTGAGTAGTTAAAGTGTCAACAGTCTCATTTTGAACTTTTAACCTTTGATTAATTTCATTTATTTTTTCTGAAGTTGTTAGATTGTTGAGATCATTCGTTAATTTTGTTTCTTCTTCTTTGAGCCTAATTACTTTTTCTGTGATATCTTTTAGAGCAACTTTTTGTCCATTGACATCTACTTTTGTAGAGCCTTGATATTTTCTACCAGTGACTTCGGTAGACCAACCCTTTTGTTTATAAGCCTCAGCCGTCGCTTGTTTTAGTCTATTAGCTTCTCTGAGTTGCTTTTTTATATTTTCTAAATTAGTAGTTTTAGCTTCTATCGCTGATTGCGAGGTCGGTGTCTTTTTTTGTTCTCTAGATAACTCTTCTTGGATACTAGACAAATCTTTCTCAGCTTTTTTTAATTCATTTGTTTTACCAATTGTTTTATTTATGGATTTTTCATATGTGCTTAAAGCTGAATTTGCTTTTTCTATTTTTTGCCTTTGGTCATTTGGCAAAAGTTCTAATTTTTTTTTGTTTGAAGCAGCTTGTAATTGATCAACTTCTTTAGTGAGTTTTTTTATTGCTGTCTGAATCGACAAAGTTTCTTTTTCTGCTTTGGAAAAATCAGATTTTACAGTTAGTGGTCTATCAGCTAATTCTTGAAGTTTTCCTATTCTATTTTGTATGTTATCAAAATCTGAAACTAAGGCTCTCCCACTCAATCCATTCAATTGTACTTTATTTAGTTGCTGTTGCAACTGAGACATTTTTGATTGGATATTTCCAAGTTCAGTATTGATATCAAGAGATATTCTAATTTTTTTATCCATTGTTCCTTTTCCTCCTAAAAAATAATCAGCATTAGCTAAAAACTAATGCTGACTACAGTTAGAAATCACTATCTATATCATTGTTCAAAAAGTAAAACTCACTAACATATGAATTTCCTCTTGACCCCACTGGAACGCCAACTCCTTTAAAATTGGCTACGACAGGTGTAGCTTGCGCGCCCAGCCTTATAGATAAGCCAGTCATCAATTTTAGCTTTGGGATTTTTATAAGCCCCGTAACTACCTGACCAGTAGTATCATCCTTTACTCTTGTTCTGCCTTCTAATTCAACAAAACCATTGAAAAGCCTATTACCAACTTTTATGACCTTCGCACCTCCTAGGTAGTTATAAGTATAAGATACCATAACTTCTTTATAGGGCTCGCTAATTTCTATAACTTTTTCTTCTTTGGATAGAGGTAAAATTTTATTTCCAGTTTCTTTTTCATAAATAAACAAATCTACTGGATTTTCCTTCAAGTGAATTTTATTCTCTTCATCACTTTCCAGAGTCTCCATTTTAGTTATCAAAACTGGTTTATCTTTCTCGATTTCAAAAAGCCTAGAATTCATCATAAGCGCGAACTGGTCTTTTGAGAATACGCCTTGAGAGAAACTTAGGTCAATTTCCTTTGTGGTTTCCCAGAAGGCATGGGGTCGGTTGTCGAATCCGCCATTAGCACTGACCCATCGTTTTATTTCATCAAGGCCAGCGATTTGAATTTTATCAAATTTTGCGAGAATTTCTTTTGTTTCAATGGTTCTATTTCCAATCTCTATTGGATAAGTAGCTTTTAGGTAGCACTGTTCCAATTCTTTGAAAGAAAACTCGTTCATATTTCCTCCTAAAAAGAAAACGGAGAAGGTCCCCTCCTCCGTTTCAGTTTTATTCAATTATTCAGTTAAAGAATATTTGATAAGTTTCATCATCTTGCCATCAGCAGGACGCAGAACCTTTAGGTTCATACTGAAAGTAGAGGGATCGCCCTCAGCTTCCATGGTTAGAGTATTCTCAGAAGTCACCTTTGCCTTAGGAATTACTAGTTGGAAGAATTCGTCTTCACCAGTGTCCTCACTACGAGCATAAGTGTCACCAGTGCAATAGTAAGTACCAGGGAAGGTTTCAGCAGATATTACAATTTCAGAAATGTTCTTTCCATTAACTGTACCCGTTAAATAGGCATAAGCGGCCTGAGTCCCTTCTTCTTGTGAAACATTTACTGGAACACCTTTTTCATCATAAAGCTTAACCGCAGAAAGAGTAACTTTAGTACCACGAATTTCAATCTCTGCCGTACTAGCATCAGCCGCTGCATAAGTTAGCTTTTTTACCTGGGCCTTAGGAACGGTCTTAATAATTTCAGCCTCTTTATTAATTATGGGGTCACCACTAGTATCAACAGAACCAAACATGATAGCCATGGACTTTGCAGAGAATAGGGCATCTTCTAGGGTTACATTGATTTCTTTTCCATAATCCCAAGTAATCAATTCAGGATTACCCTTACCACCACGAGCAGAAGTATTTTCAGCAGTTTGCTCAGTGGTAGAAACTTTTAGCGTATCAAGATATAGAACGGGAGCGCCATGACCAACGCTTCCATCTTCATTTTTTACAATCTTATAAAAAGTAAAATCGCAAACTTCCTTGATACCATATCTATCTAGGATAGAAGCCATACTTTATTTCCTCCTATTTCTTATCAGAATTATGTATCCAATATTTTGGTTTTACATCTTTACTACTCGCCCCAGCTAATAAGCTTTTTATATCAACTTCATATTTTTCCTTTTCTTGATATACACCTATTAACTTAGAAAAAGTAGCATAACTCAACTCTCCAACTGTAAGTGGAGTAATTCCAATACCCATACAACAAATTGAAATGAGTAAAGTATCAAGTGTTAGCCCTTCTTTTTTCGCTTTTATTTTATCACGATACCTGGCCTTCGCTTTCATCTTTTTTATCTTTGGATGTTCATTAGGATTAGGGGGGTCAATACTGTCTTCTCCCACACTGTTTCTGATAAGATTTTGAAAGTCAAAAAAATTTTCACTGGTCAAAAAACGCAAGTCGTCTAATGACTGCGCGTCCTCTAAGATTTTTTTCAAATCTCCAACTAAAATCTTTTTTTCTTCATAAATGAAAGAAACTGGTTCGTGAATAAAAAACTCAAAAGCTTTGATAGAAAGAGCTTCTACTTGTTTATTATTAAAAGAAGAATTCAAAAGATACTCTAGTGGAGTTAGAATATTTGACAATTCCATTTCTTTCTCCATGTACTCATCTTCAATTTCTTCTTGGGATAGGGTTAAAAGTTTTCGATAAACTAAAAAATTCTCTTCTGTAATAACCTGACGAATAGTAGGAGAATAAACCTTACAAATCTTTTGAAAATTCGCCGGTTCATTTATTACAAAATGGCAATCAATCATAAGCGATCAAATCAAAAGTCATTTCGTAACAGGACATTTCATCAGTCAGAAAATTTATCTCAAAATCTCCTCCGAGAAGTTTACCCATTCCATCAATGACTTTCCCATTTAGACTTTTTTGAATTTCACCCATTATACTAAATGGACGAAGATTTGTCCCTTTCATTTTCCATTGAGTCAAAGGAACAAAAACTTCAATAGCTAAAACTAATCTTTGAAATTCAATATTGGGAGAAAGACGAGCGCCATCAACGACTCGTAATAAAATAAGACTTTTTGCGTCTTCCTTCGGTCCTATTCTTGGGACTATTTTTATAAGTTTATCAAAAACTTCATTTGTAATTTGGTCTTGTGTAAGGTCTTTTTTCTCCAAAGGAGCCTTATCACTATAGTATAATAGCTTTAGTAAATTTTGGTTAGTTGTTAATCTAACCATTATTTTCTGAAGAAAAGGCCCTAGCTCTTCAAGGTTTCTTACCATCGGCATTTCCTCCTTGTAGCCAGAAGTAATCCTCTTCGTTATCATTCTCCCCCTTTTGAGGAGGAGGTGTCAAATCAAACTCATAAACTGGATCAACAGTTACATATTCTACACCAGGTGAAGATTGAATATCATAACCAGTTACTCGATAAAATTCCCGATACGGTTCTTCACCTATAATAAAGTAATCATCTTTTTTTAGATACTGTGTCAAAGGCATAACAAAGAAACTTTCTTTGAGGTTCTCGGCATAAATGGTATCCATACGGCTACGAGATTTAATTTCATCTCTAAGCATATTATTTTCTTGACCATACATATATGCCCAACTTTCTTGTTCAGAACCATCACGAGAATGCCAAACTAGATAATGCGTCATACGAAGCATTACATAGCGATTATACCCACTGGCTTTTATCTCTTCAAGATAATAAACCATCCAGGGCTTGAGTTCATCATTTTTATCCGGTATCATCAAAATCGTACCAGGCGCGAACTCGACGTCAATTTTTACGAGTAAATAGTGAAGAGTTTTACTGTCATCCTGTTTATATCGTTCGAAACTTCCACTTATATACTCATCATTATATTCAAAATCTACTCGATAAATACTTTTTTGAAGATAGAGGTCAAAATTCTGCTCACGCTTACCTTGGATACGAGATTGGTAATCTAATCCGTATCTGTTCAAGCGTTTTTCATATATATCAAAATAACTCATTTGATTTTCCCAATAAAGTCATACAACTAAAAATTGTACTCCGAAAATAATCATATCGGAGATAACGTAATGAAGAAATCTTATAATACAGAATATAGTAATTGATAGTTCGAGAAGCTTCTGGAATTCCTAATAATTCTGTTAGAATACTGTCCAGAAACTTTTCCCACTCACC
>OODA01000887.1_pt1 | contig 12457 bp, 10 predicted proteins | sample 1671341 | NCBI WGS metagenome assembly OODA01 (sample SAMN06348147, study PRJEB24527) | human gut metagenome | biome: human gut; feature: ankylosing spondylitis patient; material: feces | host: Homo sapiens | place: China | collected 2015-10 | reverse complement strand
CCTTCTTTTCGAGGTTTGCGACCTCGCTGATGGGGTGCAGCTCGGTGGTGCACTGATAGGGGTTGTTGGAGATGCGCTTCAGAGCGACCATCTGGCCGGTGACGCCCTCAAAGGCAGCCTTGGCGGCAGCACCGCCGACCTGATAGGCCTCGGTGATGTCGGTGCGGCTGGTCAGGTGGCCGGCGCAGCGCTGCAGGGTGGAAAGCTCGATGCTGCGGGTCTTGGTGTCCAGATTCCGGGCCACGACGTTTGCCAGATAGCGAGCGGTGCCGGTCAGGGCCTTGTGGCCGAAGGCATCGACTGCATGCACATCGTCGGCCAGCTCGCAGACATAGCGGCCATCCTCCAGCTTGACGCCTTCGGAGACGGCGATGACGATGCTGGGCTTCTTCTCCTGCATAGTACGGACCTTCTCCACGAAGTGGTCCACATGGAAGGGCACTTCGGGCAGGCAGATCATGTCCACGCCCTCGCAGTCATCGCTCTTGGCCAGAGCAGCGGCGGCGGTCAGCCAGCCGGCGTTGCGGCCCATGATCTCGACGACGGTGACGTACTTGGTGCCGTAGACGGTGGCATCGCGGATGATCTCCTTCATCACAACGCCGATGTACTTGGCAGCGGAGCCGTAGCCGGGGGTGTGGTCGGTGACCATCAGGTCGTTGTCGATGGTCTTGGGCACACCCATGAAGCGGATGCTGCTCTGCACACGGTTGCCATAGTCGGCCAGCTTGCCGATGGTGTCCATGGAGTCGTTGCCGCCAATGTAGAAGAAGTAGCCGATGTCCAGCTTCTCCAGAATGGCGAACAGCTTCTTGTAGACCGCCTCGTCGTCGTGCCAGTCGGGCAGCTTGTAACGGCAGCTGCCCAGGAAGCTGGACGGCGTACGCTTGAGCAGCTCGATGTCGAGGTCGTCGGTCAGGTACTGAGACAGGTCTACAACGTTTTCCTCCAGCAGACCGGCGACACCGTTGCACATGCCGTAAACGACCTGTGCGCCGCGGTTCTTGCAGCTCTCAAAAACACCTGCCAGACTTGCATTGATGACAGAGGTGGGGCCGCCAGACTGGCCAACGATTGCATTTTTACCCATGATGATTTCTCCTTTTCTTCTGTTTCGGCTTTATATTATCGTGCAGGAGCACGAAAACAGACTGCGGGAAAGAGGATGCGGGGGAAAAAACTTACAGGCGGATGTGACGCGGGGTGCCGTTGACGTAAACGGGCGTCACCTCGTCCAGGATCAGCGGGCGGGCATATTCCTCAAATGCCGCCGTGACCTGCATCCCGTCCGGGGTGATCCAATCCAGCGGGACCTTCTTCTCAAGGTTCGCCACCTTCTGGACATCCACGGCCTCGGTGATGCACTGATAGGGGTAGTTGGAGATGCGCTTGAGCGAGATCATCTTGCCCGTCTCGCCCGCAAAAGCAGCCGCAGCGGCCGCACCGCCCACGGCGTAGGCCTCGTTCACATCGGTGCGGCTGGCCAGATGGCTGGCGCAGCGCTGCAGAGTCGAGAACTCGATGGCGCGGCTCTTGCAGTTCAGCCGGTCGTGGATGAGGTCGGACAGATAGCGGCTGGTGCCGCTGAGAATGGCCTTGTGGCCAAAGGCGTCCAGCTGCCCGGCGGTGGAGACCAGATCGCACAGATAGGTGCCGTCGGCGGTCTTCACGCCCTCGCTGGCTGCGATGATGACATTGGGCTTGCTCTTTTGCAGCTCGTCCACCCTGGCCAGGAAGCGGTCCGCATCAAAGGGAACTTCCGGCAGCAGGATGAGGTCCGGGCCTTCGCAGTCATCACCGCCGGCCAGGCAGGCCGCACCGGCCAGCCAGCCTGCGTGGCGGCCCATGATCTCGGCCACGGTCACGCTGCGGATGTTGTAGACGGAAGAGTCCCGGATGACTTCCTTCAGGATGGTGGCAATGTACTTGGCTGCCGAGCCGTAGCCGGGAGTGTGGTCGGTCAGGCACAGGTCGTTGTCGATGGTCTTGGGCACACCGATGAACCGCACCGGGCTGCCCACCCGCGCGCCATAGCGGCTGAGCTTGGCGATGGTATCCATCGAGTCGTTGCCACCGATGTAGAACAGCGCACAGATGTCGTACTTGTCAAACAGGGTGAAGAGTTTAACGAACGGGGCGGCGTCCACATCCGGGTCAGGCAGCTTGTAGCGGCAGCTGCCCAGATAGCTGGACGGGGTGCGCTTGAGCAGCTCGATGCTCATGCGGTCGTTCAGCAGAACGTTCAGCTCCAGCATCTCTTCTTTGAGCAGGCCTTCGATGCCGTACTGCATCCCGTAGACCTTCTCAGCTCCCAGACTGATCGCGGCTTTGTAGACGCCTGCCAGACTGGAATTGATGACGGCTGTGGGGCCGCCGCTCTGGCCAATGATGACGTTTTTCGCCATGAGAACCTCCTTCTTATCCAAAAAAACTGTTACGTCCCGCAAAACGGACGGCTGCGTTCGGAAACTGTTCCGGGTGCCCTGCACTGCTCCCGGAACAAGCGCAGCCATTCGCCGCAAGTCGTACAAAAAGAATGCAGGATGTGCAAGCACTTCAATGAAAACGGCACAATTCCTGCTACTCTTCTATTGTAAACCATTTGCCTGTTGTATGCAAGACCTGATTGGTTGCACAGGCAAAAAAATTATGATACAATAATGGTCATATGGCACAAAAAACGGTGCGATCCCGGAATGCGATGCAATTTTTGAGGGATACTACCCGTAAATATAAAAAAGGCAAGGGGAACGACGATGGGAATTTCACACGAATATCATTCGGCGCATGGCCGCGCCAGGCGCAGCCGTGCAGGGACCGGGCTGCGGCTGGCAGGGGTCATTGCAGCCATTCTGCTGCTCTCGCTGGCCGTGATGGCCATTCTGGAAAACGGTTCGAAGGAGAGCGAGCAGCCGCAGACCGCGACTTCCAGCGGCATGGCCGAGAACATTCTGGCTCCGCTGCCCATGCAGGGCGCAGCGGCCGACAGCACGGCGGGGGAGAGCGGGGAGACCGCAACGGACTCCGGCAGTGCGGGCAGCACGGCGGATACTGGTGCTGCGGCCGTGACGCTGGAGACCTTCGGTCCGGCCCGGCAGACGGCGGGCGGCTACACGGTCAAGGCGCAGGACGGCAGCACCATCCGCCAGCCCAGCTGCGGGCAGGTGGACCTGAGCTATTTTGCGGATGCAGCCTTCCTCGGTGACAGCCTGACCGTGGGCTTTTCCGATTACAACATCAACCTGGGCGGTGCGCTCATCTGCGGCTACACGGGCGTCGGCCCCGACGCCATCGTGAACCGCAGCGCTGTCAAGAGCTCCACCCGCGGCGAGGAGGTCGCGCTGGATGTGCTGGCCGCTGCCCACCCGAAAAAGCTCTATCTTCTGCTGGGCACCAACACCCTGACCACGCTGGGCGCGGCAGACCGCTTCCTGGCCTACTACGGCCAGATGCTGGACCTGCTGCGGCAGACGCTGGGCAATGACTGCGTCATCTACGTCCAGTCCATCCCGCCGGTGCGCCCGGCCGCTGCGGCGGAAAAGCCCGGCCTTGCGTCGGACGTCATCCGCTCAGTCAATGAGCAGCTGGCCCTGCTGGCAGCGGACAAGGGCTGCGTTTACCTTGACCTGTGGGAGACCTTCGCCGACGGCGAGGGCAACCTGAAAGAGGTGCTGGCCGCTCCGGACGGCATCCATTTCTCGGCAGGCAACGGCTACGGTGCCTGGGTCACCTATCTGCGCAACCACGCAAAGTATTCGGCTGCCAATGCCTGGACGCCGGGCAGCGCCTACGCGGCAAATTAAGCAAAAAAGGAACGGCACACCGTCTGGTATGCCGTTCCTTTTTTGCGCTTGCTTATTCGGCCCAGAACACCCGGCCGTCCCGGCGGGGTGCGGGCTGCGGGGCTTCGCCGTCGATGGAACCGACGACACAGTGGCCGATGCCTTCCCACTCGCCCTCGACGCCGAGGTCTTTGAGCAGCTGCTTGTACTCCGGGCGTTCGAACTCCTCCTTGGCGCGGTGGATCCAGATACTGCCCAGACCCAGTGCGTGTGCGGCCAGCATCAGGTTGCCCATGACGAGGCTGCCGTCGTAGATGCCGGTGGGGCAGCTCTTGTCTGCCAGCACGATGAGGACTGCCGGGGCACCATAGAAGGGGTCTTTGCCTTCCGGGAAGCCGCCGATCTCGCGGTTCAGGGCGGAGAGCCTGTCACGCAGCTCCCTGTTGGTCACGGCCAGGATGATCGCGCCCTGTCGGCCTCTGCCGTTGGCGGCGTAAAGACCGGCCTCGATGATCTGCTGAAGCTCCTCCTTGCGGGGCATGTCGGGCTTGAACTGCCGGATGCTCCGGCGGGTCTCCATGGCCTGAATGATGTCGTTCATAACAAAACCTCCCTGTTTGTGTCTTTCATGCGGCACAGCGCCGCAGTGAGATGGAGTTTTCTTTATTATACAGAGAATGGAGCCGGTTTGCAAATATAGAAAGGCAGACAAACACAAAAAACGGCACCGCAGGCCGTGGGGCTTGCGGTGCCGTTGAGCTGTTTTGGAAGAAGGGGAGCGCTTACTTCAGCTTGCTCTTGGCCTTCATGCGCTGGTCGTGGTTCAGGATCTGCTTGCGGATGCGCAGATTTTCCGGGGTGACTTCCAGCAGCTCGTCGGGTGCCAGGAACTCCAGGCAGCCCTCCAGGCTCAGCTTGCTGATGGGCACCAGACGCAGAGCGTCATCGGAGCCGGAAGCACGGGTGTTGGTCAGATGCTTGGTCTTGCAGACGTTGACATCGACGTCCTCGCCGGAAGCGGTGTAGCCGATGACCATGCCTTCGTAGACCTTCTCGCCAGCGCCGACCAGAAGGGTGCCGCGCTGCTGTGCGTTGAACAGACCGTAGGTGACAGCCTCACCGGTCTCAAAGCTGACCAGAGAGCCGGTGGAGCGGTTGGCAATCATGCCGGCCCAGACGTCGTAGCCGTCGAAGATCTGGTTCAGGATGCCCTCGCCGTGGGTATCGGTCAGGAACTGGTTGCGGTAGCCGAACAGGCCGCGGCTGGGCATCCGGAACTCCAGACGGACACGGTCGGTGCCCAGAGACTCCATCTGCTGCAGGATGGCCTTGCGGGTGCCCAGACCGGTCATGACAGCACCCTGATACTGGGTGGGCACATCAATGACGACATGCTCCATAGGCTCGTAGGTCTTGCCGTCGATGACCTTGGTCAGAACGTGCGGGGGAGAGACCTGCAGCTCATAGCCTTCACGGCGCATGGTCTCGATCAGGATGGACAGGTGCATCTCACCACGGCCCATGACGCGGAAGGAATCGGTGGTGGCGGAGTCCTCCACCTTCAGAGCGACGTCCTTCAGCAGTTCCTTCTGCAGGCGGTCACGGATCTGGCGGCTGGTGACGAACTTGCCCTCGCGGCCGGCCAGCGGGCTGTCGTTGACGGAGAAGGTCATCTCGACGGTGGGGTCGTTGATCTTCACAAAGGGCAGCGGCTCGACCTGAGAGGGAGAGCACAGGGTGTTGCCGATGGTGACATCGGGAAGGCCGGAGAAGGCGACGATATCACCGGCGGTGATGTTGTCGCACGGCTGGCGGCCGTTGGCCTGGAAGTCGTACAGCTTGGTCAGACGGCCGCGCATCTTCAGGTCGGGGTTGTGCCAGTCGCACACCAGGACCTCTTCGCCCACGCGGGCAACACCGTTCTGGATGCGGCCGATGCCGATGCGGCCCACGAACTCGTTGTAGTCGACCGAGGAGACCAGCATCTGGAACGGAGCCTCCGGGTCGCCTTCCGGCGGCTGGATGGTGCTCAGCAGGGTGTCGAACAGGGGAATCAGGTCGGTGCCCGGCACATCCGGGTCCAGGCTTGCGGTGCCCTGACGGCCGCAGCAGAACAGGATGGGGCAGTCCAGCTGCTCATCGGTAGCGCCCAGATCCATCAGCAGGTACAGGACCTCGTCGATGACTTCCTTGATGCGGGCATCGGGGCGGTCGATCTTGTTGATGGCGACCACCAGGCTCAGGTTCTGCTGCAGAGCCTTCTGCAGCACGAAACGGGTCTGGGGCATGCAGCCTTCCGCTGCATCGACCAGCAGCAGAACACCGTTGACCATCTTCAGAACGCGCTCGACCTCGCCGCCAAAGTCGGCGTGGCCCGGCGTATCGACGATGTTGATCTTGACACCCTTGTAGGTGCAGGAGCAGTTCTTGGCCAGAATGGTGATGCCGCGCTCACGCTCGATATCACCGCTGTCCATGACGCGCTCGGCCACGACCTGATTGTCGCGGAAAGCACCGCTCTGACGCAGCATGGCGTCCACAAGCGTGGTCTTGCCGTGGTCAACGTGAGCGATAATGGCGACGTTGCGCAAATCGTTACGAACCATAAAATACAACCTCTCTATTTTGAATCTCTGTGTAGAAGTTACGTCATACGAATTAAGTTTATATCAGCAGGGGGTGGTTTGTCAAGATTGTATAAAAACTTTTTCGAAAATTCGGCGTTCTGCTTGATATTCCCGGCGCGATTTGGACGCATTGGAAAAAGAAAATATGTTATAATACAAGTGCAAAACCTCTCGGTCTCGCTTCGCTTGCTGCGGACGCGGTGCGAATGGCAGAGAGCATCGATCAGGAGGTGCTTTTGGATGAAACTGACATTTTTGGGCGCGAACCATGAGGTGACGGGCAGCTGTACCCTGCTGGAAGCCGCCGGGCAGCGCTATCTCATCGACTGCGGCATGGAGCAGGGCAAGGATACCTACGAAAACCAGCCCATCCCCGTGGCCCCCGGCGAGATCGACGGTGTGCTGGCGACCCATGCCCACATCGACCACACCGGCCTGCTGCCGCTGCTGGCCCGCAACGGGTTCCGGGGTAAGATCTATGCCACCAACCCCACCGTGGAGCTGTGCGGCATCATGCTGCGGGACTCTGCCCACATCCAGGAGTTTGAGGCGGAGTGGAAGAACCGCAAGGGCAAGCGCTCCGGTGCCGAGCCGGTGGAGCCGATGTATACCGTCCAGGATGCCGAAGCGGCCATCAAGCTGTTCCGGGGCGTGGATTACAACACGAAACTGGAACTGGCCCCCGGCCTTGTGATCGAGTTCGTGGATGTGGGCCATCTGCTGGGGTCGGCCAGCATTGCGATCTGGGTGACGGAGAACGGCACCACCACCAAGCTCGTCTTCTCCGGCGACATCGGCAACCAGAACCAGCCCCTCATCAAGGACCCGACCTATCTGACCGATGCCGATTATGTGGTGATGGAATCCACCTACGGCGACCGGCTCCACGGCCCCCGCCCGGATTACATCGGCGAACTGGCCAGAATATTGCAGCGCACCTTCGACCGGGGCGGCAATGTGGTCATCCCCAGTTTCGCGGTGGGCCGCACGCAGGAGCTGCTCTATTTCATCCGGGAGATCAAGGAAAAAGGTCTGGTCAAGGGCCACGGCAATTTCCCGGTGTACATCGACAGCCCGCTTGCCATCGAGGCGACCCGCATCTTCAGGGATACCGACCCCGACTGTTTTGACGAGGCGACCCGCGCCCTGCTGGCCCAGGGCATCGACCCCATCCAGTGTCCCGGCCTGCGGGTCAGCGTGACCAGCGACGAATCCCGGATGATCAACGCCGACCGGGAGCCGAAGGTCATCCTCTCGGCCAGCGGCATGTGCGAGGCCGGCCGCATCCGCCACCATCTCAAGCACAACCTCTGGCGGCCAGAGTGCACCATCCTCTTCGTGGGCTATCAGGCCGTCGGCACACTGGGCCGCACCCTCATTGAAGGCGCTACCGATGTCAAACTGTTCGGTGAGGCCATCGAGGTGCGGGCGGAGATCTGCCAGCTGACCGGTCTGTCTGGCCACGCGGACAAAAACGGCCTGCTGGCGTGGATCAACGCCTTTTCGCCCAAACCCAAGCGGGTCTTCATCGTCCACGGCGACGATGAGGTGGAGAACATCTTCGCCCAGACCCTCACCGACGAAGGCTTCACGGCCTGTGCGCCCTACAATGGGGCGCAGTGGGTCATCGGGGCCGAGGGGGCCGTCTGTGTGCAGGAGGGCACCAGAGTGCGGGTCGAGCGTCGGCCCAGTGAGGGTGCCAGCCGCGCCGCCACGGTTTTCCAGCGCCTGGTCAGCGCAGGCAAGCGCTTGCTGCGGGTCATCGAGCACAACGAGGGCGGGGCCAACAAGGACCTTGCCAGGTTTGCCGACCAGATCAACGCCCTCTGCGACAAGTGGGACCGATAAGAAAAACAGCAAAAGCCACGCGAAAGCGTGGCTTTTGTCTTACGTGGAAGGATGGTAGCTGTCCTTTTCCACAACATCATAAATGCTGCGCCCGGCAAGCTGCTCAAAATGGGCTTTCAGGGCCAGGTTCATGTCCCATTTGTTCTGGGGGTAATCGCCGTAGCGGCGCTTGACATCAGCCATCCGCTCCTCAATATCCACGACGCCGGCCGCATCCGCCAGCGAGTCGCAGAGCTGAATGAGCCGGTCGTAGTTGTCGTAGACCATGGTGGCGAGCTCCCGCTCAATAAGGGCCGTTTCTTTGGGTGTGGTGTCCCTGTGGCCGACATAGCTGGCAAGGGATTGGTCGTTGAACGAGTGGCTCATGCAGACGCGGGCCACTTCGTCATAGCCCAGCTCCATCATATAGGTGTAGCCGTCCGACACATGGCCGAGGTGCCGCTTGCCGTAGCGGCGGCCAATGTCGTGCAGCAGGCCCAGCACGAACGCCTTGTCCGGGTCCAGCCCGACGGCTGCGGCAATCTTCTCCGCGCAGTGGGCGGCGGTGCGGCTGTGGTCGCCCCAAGGACCGGGGTTGTGCGGCTCGGCCTCCGCCAGCAGGGCAATGGCTTCTTCACGGGTGGGGTACATACGCAGCCTCCTTTTTCACGGCTCCAGCGCGTCGATGGACGCCTGAAGCGTCTGGTAGAATCTGCCGAGGTGGATGCCGTCGAGGAAGCGGTGATTCACCTCTACCGACATCCCCAGCGTCTCGCGGCCTGCGCCGTCCGGGACGTACTTTCCCCAAGCGATGCGGGGGATGTTGTCGTCGCGGTCAAAATCGCGCTCGTTGGTCAGGGCCGTGAGGTCGAACCAGGGGGTGCAGGAGAAATAGATGAGGGCATCCAGCTCTTTGTCGTCCTGGTCGAGGAAGTGGGCCTGTGCCTCGCTGCGGGCCTTGGCGGCGGCGCAGAACTGCTCCAGCGTTTCTTCCTGCGGCAGGGTGACGATGTGAAAATCCTCGCTGCCGGGTTTCAGGTCGGTAAAACTGGGGATGCGCTCGTCCAGCAGATAAACTTCGCCATCCCGGATGGTATAGCGGAAGTTCTCCACGGCATTGACGGCGTTCGTTGCGAGATATACGAGCGCATAGTAAAACGAGAGCCCGCGCTGCTTGGTGTAGGCGTGGAGATTCGTCACATCCACCCGGAAAGTGACGCTGTAAAACGGTTGGGACACCGCCGAGAAAAAGCCGAACTTTTCCGCGCGGGGCCAGGTGGAACGGTCGATCTTCTGCATGGCAATGCTCGCTTTCTCTTAAAAGGCGTACCGCTCCATCGTCTCCGGGCTGCGGAACTCGTGCTTTTCGTAGTAGCCGATGAGGGTGCCGTCGGCGTCCCGCAGGGCGACCATGTAGACGTCCTTGTTCTGCTTTTCGTTGTGATAGGTGTAGATGATGTTGTGCTCCGGGCTGGCCGCGAACCAGTCCACGACTTCCTGAATGCGGCTGTTCGAGCTGGCATTGTGGCAGTGGAGCAGGCTGCGGCCGATGAGCGCCGCGCCGCCGTGCTTGGCGTAATTGCGGACGGCGGCAGGGTTCATGTAGACGATGGTATGGTTCAGGTCACACAGGACGACCGATGCGGTGTCCTGGTCGATGACACTTTTGAAATAGGCGTTCAGGTTTTCCATGGAGAGTCTCCTTTTATTCTTTGCTCTTGTCCAGCGCGTCGAACTGCTTCAGGATCTGCGGGTCTTTCAGCTTGATGACTTTGCCGGAGAGGTAGTGCAGGGTGTTCTCCTCCGGGATATCGAGGAAGCGGACGCGGACGGCGCAGAGGGCCTGCGTTTTGGTGCCGGTGCGCTCGTTCATCTTGCGGTTGCCGTATTTGATATCGCCCAGCACCGGCTTGCCGAGGTAGGCGAGGTGGGCGCGGATCTGGTGCGTCCGCCCGGTGATGAGGCCGATCCTGCACAGCGCGAACGGCCCGGCGGTGCGCAAAACGTCCACGTCGGTGATGATCTGCTTCCGGCGCTCATCCTGAGACTGGTGCGCGTGGATGCTGACCTTGTTGTTCTTCTCGTCGTGCTCCCACCAGGCCGTGAAGCGGCCGCTCTGGGGGATGCCCACGGTGATGGTGTAGTATTCCTTTTTGAGCAGATCGGTGCGGATGATCTCATTCATGTCCCGCAGGGCGGCGTAGCTCTTGGCCGCGATGACCAGACCCTCGGTGCCGCGGTCCAGCCGGTTGCAGATGCCGGGCTTGAAGCGGTTCTCGCCGTGGGGGTCGTACTCGCCCTTCTGCGCGAGGTACTGGGTGAAGGCGTCCACCAGATTCGCGTCGCCGGTGCGGTCGCTGTGGCAGAGCAGGTGGGTGGGCTTGTAGAGCACGGCGATGTTCTCGTCCTCGTAGATGATCGTCACCTTGGGCTGATTGGGCTGCTTTTTGGGGGCTTTCGGTGCGGACTTCGCCCCTTCCGGCGGGAAGAACTCGTCGTTGATGTAAAGTTCGATGAGGTCGCCGGCCTGGATGCGGTCTTCGGGGGCGCCTTTTTTGCCGTTGACCTTGATGCGCTTATTGCGGAAGCTCTTGTACAGCAGACTTGTGGGAAGATCGCGGGTCACGCTCTGTACAAAGCGGGAGAGCCGCACACCGTCGTCGTTGGCGGTCGCAGTGTATTGTTTCATTCTTGTTCTGTTCCTCATGTTGAAGCGCGGATGGGCCGCGCATGGATGCGATAACCTTATAATAAACTACTCGTTTTCTGAAGTCAACGCGAAAATTTAGGCCGGGCCCTTGTGTTTTGCAGAAAATCGGGTACTATTAAGAGGAGAAAGCGCGCGAAAGGAGCCGACTTATGGCGGAAGATTCAAAGATCCATACCGGGCACCGCAGGCGGATGCGCAGCCGGGTGGCAGAGAACGGCTTTGCCAGCCTGGAACCGCACGAGGCGCTGGAATGCCTGCTGTACATCACCAACGCGCGGAAGAACACGAACCGGATGGCCCACGAGCTCATCGACCGCTTCGGTGATTTTGCCGGGGTGCTGGATGCCTCGGAGGAAGACCTGATGACGGTGGAGGGCGTTGGCCCGGCCACGGCCCGGATGCTGCATCTGATGCCCGATGTCTGCCGATACTATACCCAGTGCCGCACCGGCAGAAACGGCTGCCTGAAGACGACGGAACAGCTGGCGGAACACCTGATGGGCCTGTTTGCCGGGGCCGCGCAGGAGCGCGCCCTTTTGCTGGCGCTGGACAGCCGCAGCCGGGTCCGGGCGACGCTCTGGCTCAAGGACGGCACCAGCGACCGGGTGAGCCTTGCCATCAAAGACGTGGTGGCGGCAGCCCTGAAGGGCGGCACCGACCGGGTCGTGCTCTGCCACAACCACCCCAACGGTGTGGCGCTGCCCTCGCGGGAGGACATCCAGGCCACCGAGAACATCGTCCGGGCGCTGGGGCTCGTCCATGTCCTTCTGCGGGACCACATCATCCTGACCGAGACGGAGTATTTTTCCATGCGGGAGGAGAACCGCCTGCCGTTTTATGACCTTGCGACCGGGGAGATGTTAAGGCCGTACTGAGATGCAGGAAAACTCCCCTCGTGCGGCGGGGTCAGCTGGCAGGATGTCGGGTGGTCTCCCAAGCAAGTGTCCGACGGGTGGGACCCTGTTGCCGCAGGCAATAGGGCGGGGTATGGAATCCCCGTCTCACTTGCGGGGAGACTGCCCGATGTCCTGCTCTGTCCAAAAAAACTTCTTGTTTACTTTATAAAATAGTTGTGCTATACTGAACACGAAAAGCACAACTATTTGTGGTTCTATGACAATCGAAAGGAGAGAGCGGCATGGCAGATGAAACCTTCCATCTGGTCTCGGACTATGCCCCGACGGGCGACCAGCCGCAGGCCATCCAGCAGCTTGTGGAGGGTGTGGAGCGCGGCGACCGCTGCCAGACCCTGCTGGGTGTGACCGGCAGCGGCAAGACCTTCACCATGGCGAACGTGATCGCCCAGTGCAACCGCCCCACGCTGGTGCTGGCCCACAATAAAACGCTGGCGGCGCAGCTCTGCACCGAGTTCCGGTCGTTTTTCCCGGATAATGCGGTGGAGTATTTCGTGTCCTACTACGATTACTACCAGCCCGAAGCCTATATCCCCAGCACGGATACCTATATTGAAAAGGACAGCGCCATCAACGACGAGATCGACCGCCTGCGCC
>OODA01000882.1_pt1 | contig 12505 bp, 9 predicted proteins | sample 1671341 | NCBI WGS metagenome assembly OODA01 (sample SAMN06348147, study PRJEB24527) | human gut metagenome | biome: human gut; feature: ankylosing spondylitis patient; material: feces | host: Homo sapiens | place: China | collected 2015-10 | reverse complement strand
GCGACACCTCGCTGGCCTGCTCGGCCCAGACCCAGCGCGAGATCGACCAGAAGGTCGTGGAGCTGGTCAGGGCCCAGCACCAGAAGGCCATCCAGATCCTGACCGACAACCGCCAGAAGCTGGACGAGCTGGCCAAGTACCTCTACCAGAAAGAGACCATCACCGGCGATGAATTCATGGAGATCCTGGAACGGGAATAATATTTTTTCCAGCGATGCTGCAATAATCCGTTTCTCCGGTTCGTATACAGGGCAGAACGGGCCGAACGAGCCCCTGAATCAGGAGGATATGATCCATGAAGATTTTGAATACGAAATTTGGCCGTCAGGCCATCGCCGCCGCCCTCATCCTGTCCGCCATGGCGTCCATGAGCCTCGGTGCGTTTGCCGCTGAGCCTTCCGCCGAAACGGCCGCAGACGAAGCCGTCGTGGCAGGCTACCTGCCCCCGCAGGACGAGAGCACCATGACCCAGGGCGACATCGCTCTGCACAGCAGCGATGCACAGACTTCCGCCGAGCGTGACCCGAACTACGGCGGCTACGCCTCCCCGGTGGAAGACCCCATTCAGGGCAACGTCATGATGATCGCCGAGACCGGCGATGCGCAGACTTCGGAGTCGACGATCGCCTCCAACCCGGCCTATTCGGCCAGATACACCGTCAAGGGCCTGCTGGGCAAGCAGGTGCTCTATACCGCCTCGGTGAAGGATCAGGTCCTGACCCTCTCCGTCCCGGAGGATGTCGCCACCTTCCGCGCCACCGTCGGTGAGATGCGCAAGCTGATGGACAACGGGGTGCGCACCGTGGTCCTGACGACCAACAAGGCCTCCACCACCCTGAACCTGTCCCTGCTGTGCGAGGGCCAGAAGGACACCACCAAGGTCACCCTGCGCCACCTCGGCAGCTCTGCCGTCCTCCATGTCGGCCTGCGCTGCCGCCGCGACCTGCTCGTCGGCCGCGACTCGAACTACGGCGGCTACGCCTCCCCGGTGGAAAATCCCATTCAGGGCAACGTCATGATGATCGACGAGACCGGCGACGCACAGACTTCCGCTGGCCGCTGACCGGTTCCGGTGCATCGAAGAATGAAACCTGCCCGGAATTTTCCGTCGAAAGTTGAATTTTCTTCATTCTGCATCTGAGCCAAACTGCTTGACAGAGGAAGACCGGTCTGGTAAAATAAGCTCACTTTGAAACAAGCGCAAATGCGTTGACGGGGAAAAAACGAAGTGTTTTCTGCTTGCAGAGAGCCGCCGGGTGGTGCAAGGCGGTGCGGGAAGCTTCGGTTACTGGCCCCTGAGCGGCAGGGCTGAAACCACAGTAGGCCCTGACGGATGCCCACCGTTACCGGGGCAGCGATTCGCCGCCAAAAGCCGATCGTGTGAGTGGCTGGTCTTGCCAGCAAAGAGAGTGGTACCACGGGTGCCCTGTAACAGAACTTACAGGCTCTCGTCTCTCAGAGGATTTCGTCCTTTGAGAGACGGGAGCCTTTTTTCGTTTGAGCAGCAGACTTACCCTCTCAGGCGCTTCGCGCCAGCTCCCCCAAAGGGGGGAGCTTCAAACCTCCCACTTCGGGGGAGGTGGCATTGCGAAGCAATGACGGAGAGGGACAAGTCCGCCTGCAAAAAGTGTTGAATGTAAGCTGATAGGAAGCCAGGAGGACAACGAATATGATGGACGCTACCAAGTACGCACCGGGGTATTACCCCGTACCGGCCGGTTACGACAGTTGGGTCAAAAAAGATCACATTGAACAGGCACCTGCATGGTGCAGCGTGGACCTGCGCGACGGCAACCAGGCACTGATCGTGCCCATGAGTCTGGAAGAGAAGCTGGAGTTCTTCCAGATGCTGGTCCGGATCGGCTTCAAGGAGATCGAGGTCGGCTTCCCTGCCGCCAGCGAGACCGAGTACGAGTTCCTGCGTACCCTCATTGAGAAGGATATGATCCCCGACGACGTCACCGTGCAGGTGCTGACCCAGTGCCGCGACCACATCATCCGCCGCACCTTCGAGGCCGTCAAGGGCGCGCCCCGCGCGGTCATCCACTTCTACAACTCCACCTCCGTGGCCCAGCGTGAGCAGGTGTTCCATAAGAGCAGGGAAGAGATCAAGAAGATCGCCACCGACGGTGCCCGGCTGGTCAAGCAGCTCAGTCAGGAGTACGAGGGCAATTTCCTGTTCGAGTACAGCCCGGAGAGCTTCACCGGCACCGAGGTCGATTATGCCGTCGAGGTCTGCAACGCCGTGCTGGACATCATGGAGCCAATGCCCGACCGCCCGATGATCATCAACCTTCCTGTTACCGTTGAGATGAGCATGCCGCACGTCTACGCAAACCAGATCGAATACTGTGACAAGCACCTCAAGCACCGCGACAGCGTCATCATCTCCACCCACCCCCACAACGACCGCGGCACCGGCGTGGCCTGTGCCGAGCTGGCCGTGCTGGCCGGTGCACAGCGCGTGGAGTGCTGCCTGTTCGGCAACGGCGAGCGCACCGGCAACGTCGATGCCGTCACTCTGGCCATGAACATGTACAGCCACGGCGTGGACCCCAAACTCGATTTCTCCAACATGCCGGACATCTGCGCCACCTATGAGCGTGTGACCCGGATGCACATCTACGAGCGCACCCCCTATGCGGGCCAGCTGGTCTTTGCGGCCTTCTCCGGCAGCCATCAGGACGCCATCGCCAAGGGCATGGCCTACCGCAAGGAGCACGGCGAACACCGCTGGACCTGCCCCTACATCCCCATCGACCCGCACGACATCGGCCGCACCTACGACGCCGACGTCATCCGCATCAACAGCCAGAGCGGCAAGGGCGGCATCGGCTTTGTGCTGGAGCAGAACTACGGCTACAACCTACCCCCCAAGATGCGCGAAGACCTGGGCTACAAGGTCAAGAATGTCTCCGACCACAGCCACAAGGAGCTGAGCGCTTCCGAAGTGCTCCGCATCTTCGAGGAGAGCTTTCTCAATAAAAACAAGCCGCTCTCGGTCATCGAGGCACACTTCGCTCAGGTGGACGGCATCACCGCGACCGTCACGCTGGAGCGGAACGGCCAGCGCAAGGTCGTCACCTCGGTGGGCAACGGCCGCCTGGACGCCGTGGCCAACGCCATCCAGAGCGCGACCGGGATGGACTTCCACCTCGAAGCCTACTCCGAACACAGCCTGGACGAAGGCTCCACCTCCCGCGCCGCCTCCTATGTCGGCCTGGCCTGGGGCGATGGCAGCATGACCTGGGGTGCCGGCACCGACACCGACATCATCGTCGCCGGCATCAAGGCGCTGGTGAGTGCGATCAATCGTAAGTAAAAGGCCTTGCCCTCTCAGGCGCTTTGCGCCAGCTCCCCCAAAGGGGGAGCCTTTGGCAGACCGGTTTTGAAACTACTGACCAAGCAACGTTTTGCTGCACCGGAGCCATCCAGACTCCGCAGCAAAGGCCAGCTGCCGCTGCCAACGAGAACAAGGCCCGGCTGTAGAAGAACAACGCGCAGACCTGCCCGACTCGCCAGTGGCTCCCACTCTGGGGGAGCTGTCTGCGAAGCAGACTGAGAGGGCAAACAGCAGATATCATATAAAAGGAGAGTACCACCATGGGAATGACCCTGACGCAGAAGATTTTAGCCGCACATGCCGGTCTGGCCGAGGTCAAGGCAGGCCAGCTCATCAACGCAAAGCTGGATCTCGTGCTGGGCAACGACATCACCACCCCCGTTGCCATCAACGAGTTCGAGAAGGCAGGCTTTGACGGCGTGTTCGACAAAGAGCACATCGCCATCGTGCTGGACCACTTCGTCCCCAACAAGGATATCAAGAGCGCCACCCAGTCCAAGCAGTGCCGTGAGTTCGCCAACAAATACGACATCCTCAATTTCTACGATGTCGGTCAGATGGGCATCGAACACGCCCTCCTGCCCGAAAAAGGCATCGTGACCGCCGGTGACTGCGTCATCGGTGCCGACAGCCACACCTGCACCTACGGTGCGCTGGGTGCCTTCTCCACCGGCGTTGGCTCCACCGACATGGCTGCGGGCATGGCCACCGGCATGGCATGGTTCAAGGTGCCTGCCGCCATCCGGTTCGTGCTCAAGGGCAAGTTCGGCCCCCGCGTCTCCGGCAAAGACCTCATCCTCCACATCATCGGTCAGATCGGCGTGGACGGCGCGCTGTACAAGTCCATGGAGTTCACCGGCCCCGGCGTGGCTTCCCTGACCATGGACGACCGCCTGTGCGTCTGCAACATGGCCATCGAGGCCGGTGCCAAGAACGGCATCTTCCCCGTGGACGAGACCACCAGAGCCTACCTCAAGGGCCGCAGCCAGCGCGAGCCGGTCTTCTACGAGGCCGACCCGGATGCCGTGTACGAGCAGACCATCGAGATCGACCTTTCCCAGCTCGAACCCACCGTCAGCTACCCCCATCTGCCGGAGAACACCCACCCCGCCGCCGAGGGCAAAACGATCAAAATTGACCAGGTCGTCATTGGCAGCTGCACCAACGGACGCCTGGAAGACATGGAGGCCGCCTACAACATCCTCAAGGGCCGGCACATCGCCAAGGGGGTGCGCGGCATCATCATCCCCGCCACCATGGCTGTTTACAAGGAGTGCATCCTGCGCGGCTGGACCACCGCCTTCATTGATGCGGGCTGCATCGTCTCCACCCCCACCTGCGGCCCCTGCCTGGGCGGCTACATGGGCATTCTGGCCGAGGGCGAACGCTGCGTCTCCACCACCAACCGCAACTTCGTGGGCCGCATGGGCCATGTGAAGAGCGAGGTCTATCTGGCATCCCCGGCCACCGCCGCTGCCAGCGCCCTCACCGGCTATATCACCGACCCCCGCACGGTCTAAGAGAGGAGAAACACCATGAACAACGCAAACGGCTCCGTTTTCAAATACCCGGACAATGTGGACACCGACGTCATCATCCCGGCCCGCTACCTGAACACCCCTGATGCCAAAGAGCTGGCCGCCCACTGCATGGAGGACATCGACAAGGACTTCGTGCACAATGTCCATGCAGGCGACATCATGGTCGGCGGCTGGAACTTCGGCTGCGGCTCCTCCCGTGAGCACGCCCCGCTGGCCATCAAGACCGCCGGCATCTCGGTGGTCATCGCCAAGAGCTTTGCCCGCATCTTCTACCGCAACAGCATCAACATCGGCCTGCCCATCATGGAGTGCCCCGAAGCCGCCGACGCCATCGCCGCAGGCGACGAGGTCCATGTGGACTTCGACACCGGCGTCATCACCGACAAGACCACCGGCCAGACCTTCCAGGCCGAACCCTTCCCGCCCTTTATCCAGAAGATCATCGCCGACGGCGGCCTGATGAAATCGCTGACGAAGTGACCCTCTCAGGCACTTCGTGCCAGCTCCCCCGAAGGGGGAGCCTTTGGCAGGCCGGTCTTGAAAATGCTGACCAGACAACGTTTTTCTACACCGGAAGCCTCCGGGCTCCGCAGCAAAGGCCAGCCGCTGCTGCCAATGAGGACAGGGCCCACACAGCCCGACCCGAAATCAAACCCAAGCAGTCCGCACGACTGTATCGTTCTGCCAATGGCTCTCCCTTTGGGAGAGCTGTCGAGCAAAGCGAGACTGAGAGGGATCAGCCGAAAGGAGAACCCAATGGAAAAAAACATTGCTGTCATCTGGGGCGACTGCTCCAGCCCGGAGATCGTGAAGCAGACGCTCCGCGTCCTCGATCAAGTGGCCGAGAAGTATGGCCACACCTTCCACTACACCGATGCTGCCATGGGCGGCGAAGCCATCGACAAATACGGCGACCCGCTCCCCCAGCACGAGCTGGACAAGTGCCTGGCTGCGGACAGCGTCCTGCTGGGTGCCGTGGGCGGCCCCAAGTGGGAGGGCCTGCCCGGTGAGCAGCGCCCCGAAAAGGGCCTGCTCCGCCTGCGCGCCGGGATGGGGCTGTACGCCAACAACCGCCCGGCCAAAATCTGGCCCCAGCTGGCCCCGGCCAGCCCCTTGAAGCCGGAGATCGTGGCCCAGGGCATCGACTTTCTCATCGTGCGGGAGCTCATCGGCGGCGTGTACTTCGGCTCGCACGAGACCTACACCCTCGAAAACGGCGAAAAGCAGGCCATCGACTCCATGCCCTACGCAGAGCATGAGATCGAGCGCATCGGCCGCATCGGCTTCGAGACGGCCCGAAAGCGCCGCAAGAAGCTCTGCTGCGTGGACAAGGCCAACGTGCTGGACACCAGCCGTCTCTGGCGCTCGGTCATGCACCGGCTGCAGGCCGAATATCCGGACGTCGCGTACAGTGAGATGTTCGTGGACAACTGCGCCATGCAGATCGTCAAGAACCCCGCGCAGTTCGACGTCATCGTCACCGAGAACATGTTCGGCGACATCCTTTCCGACGAGGCTTCGATGATCACCGGCTCCATCGGCATGATTCCTTCCTCCTCGCTGGGCGACGGCACCCGCGGCCTGTATGAGCCCATCCATGGCTCCGCCCCCGATATTGCCGGCAAGGACATCGTCAACCCCACCGCCTGCATCCTCTCCGCCGCCATGATGCTGCGCTACTCCTTCGGTCTGGCCGAGGAAGCGGACGCCATCGAGAACGCGGTGAGCAAGGTGCTGGACAAGGGCATCCGCACCGCTGACAACATGAGCGACGGCTGCACCTGTGTCGGCTGCTCCGGCATGGGCGACGCCATTCTGGCCGAGATCTGAACCTCTACAAAAAAGCGACGCCGCGCGGCGTCGCTTTTTTGCGGTTCCTGGCGCTTCGTCACCCCAGCCGGTCAAATCGTGAAATCCTTTCATTTGACAAAAGACTTTTGGTATCCTATACTTGATTGCATCACATTTATGGAACAAAGGATAGGAACGAACGATGTTGACTCTGGATAAAGTTTACCATGCCGCTTTCGTGCTCAAGGATGTTGCCCGCAAGACCGACCTCATCGAGGCCCCCAAGCTCTCCAAGGACTGCCAGCTCTACCTGAAGACCGAGAACCTGCAGGCCACCGGCAGCTTCAAGGTGCGCGGTGCCTATTATAAGATCAGCCAGCTCTCCAAAGAGGAGAGCGAAAAGGGCGTCATCGCCTGCTCGGCAGGCAACCACGCCCAGGGCGTGGCGCTGGCCGCGACCCGCCGGGGCATCAAAAGCATCGTCTGTATGCCGGACGGTGCGCCCATCATGAAGGTGGAGAACACCAAGAGCCTGGGCGCGGAGGTCTGCCTCGTGCCCGGCACCTACGACGACGCCCACGACAAGGCCGTCGAGCTGCAGGCCGAGACCGGCATGACCTTCATCCACCCCTACGACGACGAACAGGTCATCGCAGGTCAGGGCACCATCGGTCTGGAAATTTTAGACCAGCTGCCCGATGTGGATGCGGTCATCGTGCCTGTGGGCGGCGGCGGCCTCATCTCCGGTGTGGCCTTTGCCATCAAGAGCCTCAAGCCGGACGTCAAGGTCTACGGCGTTCAGGCCGAGGGTGCCCCCAGCATGTACCGCTCCCTCCACGAGCACAAATACCAGACCCTCTCCGCTGCCTCCACCTTCGCGGACGGCATCCAGGTCAAGACCCCCGGTGAGCTGACTTACCAGCTCTGCGAAGAGTATGTGGACGACATCGTGACCGTGACTGAGGATGAGACCGCAGCCGCCATCCTCTCTCTGATGGAAAACCAGAAGCTCGTCGCTGAGGGGGCCGGTGCAGTGCCCGTGGCGGCCGCCCTCTTCCACAAGCTGCCCATCGAGGGCAAAAAGGTCGTCTGCGTCATCTCCGGCGGCAACATCGACGTGAACATCCTCAACCGCGTCATCACCCGCGGTCTGGTCATGAGCGGCCGCAAAGCCAACCTGACCATCGCACTGGAGGACAAGCCCGGCCAGCTCAAGAAGGTGGCCGAGATCGTCTCCCGCTGCGGCAGCAACGTCGTCTCCGTCCTGCACGACGGCTCCGACCCCAACATGCCCATCTCCAGCTGCTTCCTCAAGCTGGCATTGGAGACCCGCGACCATGCGCAGATCGAGCAGATCCGCACGGAGCTGACCAAAGCCGGTTTCCAGCTCGTCGCCGAGCGCGTTTGATTTTATTGCAAAAAGGCAGTGCCCGCATGGGCACTGCCTTTTTGCCTGTTCTTACTTCTGTACGCCGCTCTCGCACTGCTCGATGAACTGTTTGGCCACGCGGGGGCTGCGGCCACCGGCGCGGATGGCGAACGCCTCGGCCTTGACGAGGAGCTGATCCATCGGCATCCGGATGTCGTGCTGTCTGGCCAGCTCGGTGAGGATGGCCTCGAAGCGGGCCTTTTCGGGCCGCTGGAAGGTCACGGTGAGGCCGAAGCGGGCCGACAGGCTCATCAGCTCCTGCCGGGTGTCGGCCTCGTGGATGTCATCACCGGTGCGGTCGGTCATGGTCTCCTTGATGAGGTGGCGGCGGTTGGAGGTCGCATAGACTGCAATGTTTCTGGCCCGGCCGCCCACGCTGCCTTCGAGGATGGCCTTGAGGGCTGCGAAGTTGTCGTCGTTGGCGGTGAAGCTCAGGTCGTCGATGAAGAAGATGAACTTGAGCGGGTTCGCCGCCAACTTGTCCATCAGGTCGGGGATCTGATAGAGCTGGTTCTTCTTGACTTCCACCAGACGCAGGCCGTCGGGCGCGAACTCGTTGGCGATGGCCTTGACCGCGCTCGATTTGCCGGTGCCCGCATCACCGTAAAGCAGGACGTTGTTGGCCGACATCCCGGCCAGCAGGGCTTTTGTGTTGGCGATGACCTTTTCCCGCTCGCCCTCGTAACCGGGCAGTTCGGACAGGCGCTGGGGATCCGGGTACTTGACCGGCACCAGACGCCCATTCTCCACCGTGAAGACATGGTGTTTGGCAAACATGCCGTAGCCCTTTTTCCCGGCCTCCTGCATCCGCTGGGCGTAAGCCGCTGCCAGGTCGATGTCCTTCGTCTCCCACCGGGGCAGGAAGGCCAGTTCCGGCCGCTGGGCCTGTTCGGAATAAGCCGTCTGGAACAGCTCATCCAGCGTCAGGTGGCAAAGCTCCTGCAAAAAGCTCAGTTCACTGTCCAGTGCCTTTTGCAGCACCGGCGCGATGCCGCCCGCCGCAGCCTGCCGCACACAGACCGTCTCGGTCTCCAGCACCGCATTGGCAAGATACTCGCCCAGATTGGTGGTCTGCTCGAACAACGCCGCCTCAAAGGCCGCCACGGCGTCGCACACCGGGCCCATGCTGCGGGTGCCCGCTTCCATCCGGTCGGTCAGGTCCAATAATTTGGCCACCACCGGGTCTTCCAGCAGGGCGCGGAAGATCACAAGCCCGTGCAGCCGGGCGTTCCATTCACGAAGTTTCATAGCCTTTTCCCTCTTCTATTTAACGAATGTACCAAAATTATACTGCTGCTGCAGGCTCAGTGCAACCCTGTGTTTAATTATCTTCATCTTTCGGGTGATTCACTTTACAAATCATTGTTTGACATCTGACCGATTTATAGTATAATTGACCCAACGTTCCATCGAGGATGCAGGATGCGAAATTTGACGTATCTGAGGGAATTTTGAAAGTGTAGAGTTGGAAAAGAGACAGGAAACAGGAGAGACAAGACATGCAGTTGAATGGTTCGCAGATTTTTGTTGAGGTGCTCTGCGAGCAGGGGGTGGATACCATCTTCGGTTACCCCGGCGGCGCAGTGCTGAACCTTTACGATGAGCTGTACAAGAACGCCGACCGCATCACCCATGTGCTGACCGCCCACGAGCAGGGCGCCTCCCATGCGGCAGACGGTTATGCCCGCGCCACCGGCCGTACCGGCGTGGTGCTGGCCACCAGCGGGCCGGGTGCCACCAACCTCGTCACCGGCATTGCCACGGCCTACATGGACTCGGTGCCCATGGTCGCCTTCACCGGCAACGTCACCACGGCGGCCCTTGGCACGGACAGCTTTCAGGAAGCCTACATCGAGGGCATCACGATGCCCATCACCAAGCACAATTTCACGGTGCGCAGGGTCGAAGACCTGGCCGACACCATGCGGGCCGCGTTCCGCATTGCGCAGAGCGGCCGCAAAGGCCCCGTCCTCGTGGACATCCCCAAGGATGTGACCGCTGCGGTCTGCGAGTTCACCCCCAAGCAGCCGGAAAAGATCCGCACCGTGACCACGTACAACGAAGAACAGGTCAAGTGGGCCGCCGACCTCATCAACGCGGCCAAGCGGCCTCTGGTCTACTTTGGCGGCGGTGTGCGGAGCGCAGCCTCCTGCCAACCCTTGCGGGACCTCATCCACAAAGCGGAGATTCCCGCCACCTACACCCTGATGGCGGCAGGCGTCGTGCCCTACGGCGACCCGATGAACATCGGCATGGTGGGAATGCACGGCTGCTACACCTCCAACCGGGCCGTGGCCGACTGCGATGTCCTCATCGCGCTGGGCACCCGCTTCTCGGACCGTGTGGCCCTGAACCCCAAGACCTTTGCGAAAAATGCCACCATCATCCAGATCGACATCGACCCCAGCGAGCTGGGCAAGAACGTGGATGTGGATCTGGCCATCTCCGGCGATGCCGCCTACGTGCTGGGCGGGATGCTCCCCCTCATCCAGGAGGCAAAGCACCCGGAGTGGATGGCCATGATTCGCGAATGGCAGGCCCAGGATTATCATCCCGTGTCCGACGCATCCCGCCTGATGCCCCATCAGGTCATCGGCGAGGTGTGCAGCCAGTGCGGCCCGGAGGCCGTCTACGTCACCGACGTGGGCCAGCATCAGATGTGGGCGGCACAGTACATCCGCCACACCAAGAGCCGCGGCTTCATCACCAGCGGCGGTCTGGGCACCATGGGCTTCGGCTACGGTGCAGCCATCGGCGCACAGATGGCGCTGGGCCGCGACCAGCGGGTGGTCATGTTCACGGGCGACGGCTCCTTCCACATGAACCTCAACGAGGCCTGCACGGCGGTCAGTTACGAGCTGCCCATCATCACGGTCATCTTCAACAACCAGGTGCTGGGCATGGTCCGCCAGTGGCAGAGCGCGTTCTACGGCAAGCGCTACTCCCAGACCGACCCCCACCGCCACACCGACTTTGTCAAGCTGGCCGAGGGCTTTGGCCTGAAGGGATACCGCTGTCAAAATCTCGCCGAGTTCCAGTCCGCCTTTGCCGAAGCGATGAAACGCAAAGGCCCCACCTGGATCGAGTGCATCATCGACAAGGACGAAAAGGTCCTGCCCATGATCCCCGGCGGCGGCGACATCAACGATATCATCATGAAGTAAGGAGGAACGCACCATGGAATCCAAACGCAGAGTCATCAGTCTGCTGGTGGACAACCAGAGCGGCGTTCTGGCCCGTGTGTCCAACCTGTTCTGCCGCCGCGGCTTCAACATCGACAGCCTGACCGTTTCCGCCACCAACGATCCCACCGTCAGCCGCATCACGGTCGCGGTGTCCGGCACCGAAAAGGAGCTGAACCAGCTCATTCTCCAGACCGAGCGGCTGGAAGTCACCCGCCAGGTCTTCGTGCTCAACCACGAGAACGCGCTGGAGCGGGAGCTGCTGCTGCTCAAGGTCGCCGCCGATGTCCACAACCGCGCGGAGCTGCGGGAGGTGGGCAGCATCTACAAGGCCAAGATCATCGACCTGTCCCCGGACAGCATGGTCTTTGAACTGATCGGCAAGCCCGAAAAAATCGATGCCTTCCTGAAGATGTTCGCGGATTACACCATCCTCGAACTGTGCCGCACCGGTGTCACCGCGCTGGAACGCGGCGGGATGCACCAGCACATACAGAAACCCCCGCAGGAAGTGCGCGACGTGCAGCTGCCCCTGCCGGGAACGAAGTGCCACTAACACGTTTTTGACCCTCTCCGTCAGCGCTTACGCGCTGCCACCTCTCCCGAAGGGCGAGGTTTTTGCAGGGACGGAAACATTCGCACAAAAGCTCTCCCTTTGGGAGAGCTGGCGAGCAACGCGAGACTGAGAGGGTTTCACCCAGTTTTCAAATCAACCGAATATAAAATCCAAACAGAAAACGCAAAAGGAGAACAACTACCATGGCCATCAAGAAATATTACGATTCCGACTGCAACCTCGGTGTGCTGGACGGCAAGACCGTCGCCGTCATCGGTTTCGGCAGCCAGGGCCACGCCCATTCCGAGAACCTGACCGAGAGCGGCGTCAACGTCGTCGTCGGCCTGCGCAAAGGCTCTGCACACTGGGAGAAGGCTTCCGAGTTCGCCGCCACCCACGACAACTTCAAGGTCATGGAAGTCGAAGAGGCTGCCAAGGCTGGCGACGTCGTCATGATGCTGGTGCCCGATGAGCTGTGCGCCGACATCTACAACAAGCAGGTCGCACCCTACATGACCGAGGGCAAGGCCCTGGCCTTTGCACACGGCTTCAACATCCACTTCAAGACCATCACCGCACCCAAGAATGTGGACGTCATCATGATCGCACCCAAGGGCCCCGGCCACATCGTCCGCCGCCTGTACACCGAGGGTGAGGGCTGCC
>OODA01000877.1_pt1 | contig 12648 bp, 7 predicted proteins | sample 1671341 | NCBI WGS metagenome assembly OODA01 (sample SAMN06348147, study PRJEB24527) | human gut metagenome | biome: human gut; feature: ankylosing spondylitis patient; material: feces | host: Homo sapiens | place: China | collected 2015-10 | reverse complement strand
AAAAGACGCTGCGAAAAAACGCAAGCACTAATGGGGGCGACGCGTCTCGCGTCGGGCATTTTTCAGCAGCCTCGTCCCGCGTCGGAAAAATGCAGTTGTTATTTAATGGAGTTAGTATCTTTCCTTCTTATTTTTCCGACGCGAGACGCGTCGCCCCCATTAGAGGTAGCGTTTGGTGGTAGTGTTTGGCGGTAGCGCTTAGCGCTTGAGCCTGTTCGCTTGTTTCCTTTTTACCAGACCGCAATAGTTTTTTGTAGTCTTGGCGCATTTCCCTGGCTCGGGTGCGGCATCGTTTTTTTGTCGGAATGTGGAAAATGTCATTTTATTTGCCCGTTTCTTGCTCCCTTTTGTTGTGTTGCCCATGTCGCTGAATATCAAAGCTTTAGTGTGTTTCTTGTGCATGCCGTATAGGTTGTGGCTGAAAATTTATTTCAAAAAAGTGCTTGAATAGTTTGCAGGTTTATAAATTTGTTGTACCTTTGCACTCGCAAACGAGAAACAACGACACTCGCAAGCCAATTATGGCGCGATAGCTCAGATGGTTAGAGCGCATGATTCATAATCATGAGGTCGACAGTTCAATCCTGTCTCGCGCTACAAAGCAGTTACAACACTTTGGTTGTGACTGCTTTTTTCTTATTTGTATTTTGCATTATCAGCGCGTATTTGTTTGTTTTGTGTTCTGTTAGCCCATAGCTCCGAAAAAAGTTGTATTTTTGCATAGTCATGCGGTATGGCATAGTGTCCGAGCGTGACTTAATATTGCATCATAATACAATAATGGTCATAATAAAGAAGTTAGACTGGTACGTACTCAAAAAGTTCCTGCTCGTGTTTGCAGGGGCTTTCTTTGTCGTACTCTTTGTTTTTATGATGCAGTTTACATGGCGTTATGTAGACGATTTGATAGGTAAGGGGCTGTCGTTCGACATTTTGGCCAAGTTCTACTGGTATATGGCTCAAACTTTGGTGCGCGACTCTTTGCCCCTTTCGGTATTGCTGGCTTCGCTCATCACCTTTGGTAATATGGGTGAGTCGTTTGAGTTGCTGGCCATGAAGGCAGCAGGCATACCATTGATACGCATCATGCGCCCGCTGGCCATTTTTGCAGCATTCTTGACGGGTACATCATTCTACTTTCAGAATTTTACATCGCCAGATGCGCAGATAAATATGCGCACGCTCCTGTTCAGTATGAAAGAGCAGTCGCCAGCGGTAGAGATCCCCGAAGGTGTGTTCTACAATGGCGTGCCTAATATCAACATATATGTGCAGCGTAAGAACACGCTCACAGGCATGTTGTACCAAACCATAATTTACAAAACAGACCAGGGCTTTGACCGTGCGCAGATTGTGCTGGCAGATTCAGCCCGTCTGGAGGTGACACGTGACAAAATGCACTTGCGCCTGGAACTGTGGAATGGTGAACAATTTGAGAGTCTTGAATCGTCGGGCGGTGCAGCCACGCAAATGATGCAAAATGGTGCGCATGAGCCTTTCGACCGCGAAACATTCCGTTTCAAGACTTTGCTGATAGATTTTGACAGCAACTTCAGCTTGATGGACAAAAGTCTGATTGCCGGTATGCCCACTGCCAAAAACATGAAGCAAATTCAGCAAAGCGTGGACTCGATGAATGCCGAGTTGGACTCTGTGGGACGGCAATATTACAAAGATGCCTGTGTGACATACTATCGTCGTCCGCAGTTGCCAGCAAAGGACTCAGTGGCGTTGTTGAATTTGTTGCGGTCGCGCCAAGGGCAGAGCACACTCGCTTTTGACACGATTGTGGCTCATGCAGACCCTCAAAAGTTACAGATGGCAAGGCAAATTGCACTGTCGAGCGTGAAGTCTGTTTCGGCAGATTTGGAATGGAAAGCCATGGGCGCAGACCAAGAACAGCGCAGCTTGTTGGGCCACGAGGTGGAATGGCATAATAAGATAACCTATTCGTTGGCTTGTTTGCTCTTCTTCTTTGTAGGTGCACCGCTTGGTGCCATCATACGCAAGGGTGGACTCGGTATGCCAACCGTCATTTCGGTGGCCATATTCATTGTGTGGTACATCATTTACACCTCGGGCATGAAAATGGCTCGCGATGGCAATATCAACATGGTGCTCGGTATGTGGATAAGCACAATGGTCATTGCACCATTCAGCGTATTCTTTACGTATAAGGCCAACAAAGATTCGGTTGTGTTTAACATAGATGCTTACAAGCATTTCTTCGTGCGCTTGTTTGGCTTGCGTACGTCACGTCACATCTTCAGGAAAGAGGTAATTATTGATGAGCCGCGCTTGGACAAATTGCCTGCAGAGATTGAGGCGCTCATTTCAGCTTGCAAAGCTTACAACGAGAAGACTAAATTGTTGCGTGCGCCAAGCTATGTGAATATATTCTTCCATCATGTGCCAGACCGTGTGGCAGAGCAGATTGATGGACAGATGGAGCGCATCGTTGAGGAATTGTCGAACAGTCGTAACCGCGTGGTGCTTGAGGTGCTAAATCGCTATCCGATATTATATACTCATGCGCACACTTCGCCTTTTGACAAAAAATGGGCCAATGTGGCGGCGGGGCTTTTTGTGCCGTTGGGCATTGTGCTTTGGTTTAGAATTTGGCGTTTCCGCCTGCGCCTTTACCGTGATATGCGTGTGATTGTGCGTACCAGTGAGCAACTCTTGGCATTGCTGCAGGGAAATACGCTCGTTGAAGGAGGTGACACCGTGGCTAATGGCGCAGCTGTTTCGTCCTCGGGGGGTATAATCCAGCGTTGGACTTTGAACCGGCGTGTTGTCATAACCTTGCTGGCTGCTGTTTTGTTGGCTGTGGCCGGTTACGGCGGTTGGCACGCTTGGCGCCGGTATCAGTATAAACGCTACATGCAGGAGCATGGCGAACTCACGCCGAATACTCCCAAACAGCCCGATGGCGGTGTTGCGCCCGGCCAATTACCTCTTGGAAATGGCGCACCGCTTCCCTTGCGATTGCCGCAACAGGCGCCTTGACAAATAGTGGAGTGGGGACTGGCATAGACCCGTTTTATGCGTGTGGCCTCAATGTGGCTTGTTGGCAAACATTAGGCTATGCACACTCAAATAAGATAATATAATACGAAACATAATGAGCTCATTCAAACTTGCTTCGATTGAGGAAGCTATACAAGATTTCAAGAAAGGACAATTCGTTGTTGTAGTAGATGACGAGGACCGCGAAAACGAGGGCGACCTGATTATGGCTGCCGAATTGGTGACACCCGAGCATGTGAATTTTATGTTACGCAATGGCCGTGGTGTGTTGTGTGCGCCTGTTACCATAGAGCGTTGCAACCAATTGGGGCTTGAACATCAGGTGCAGACCAATACCAGTATGCTTGGCACCCCGTTTACGGTAACAGTCGATCTGCTCGAGGGGTGTACTACTGGTGTAAGTTGCCATGACCGTGCAGCTACTATACGTGCCTTGGCCAACCCCGACAGTCGGCCTGAGAGTTTTGGACGACCGGGACATATCAACCCCCTTTATGCACAAGATCGTGGCGTGTTGGCACGTGCCGGACATACCGAAGCTGCAGTAGACCTTGCCCGTTTGGCCGGTATGCAACCTGCCGCTTGCTTGATAGAGATACTTAATGAAGATGGAACTATGGCGCGTATGCCGCAGTTGCAGGCGTTTGCCGAACGCGAGGGCTTGCATATCATCACCATCAAGGACCTTATAGCCTACCGCCTTAAAACGGAATGCCTTGTTGAGAAAGGAGAAGAGGTGGATATGCCTACCGAATATGGTCACTTCCGTTTGATACCGTTCCGTCAAAAGAGTAACGGACTCGAACACATCGCTTTGATAAAGGGCGAGTGGGAGGCTGATGACCCCGTGCTTGTGCGTGTGCACTCATCGTGTATGACTGGTGATATTTTTGGTTCAGAGCGTTGCGATTGCGGCGAACAACTGCACAAAGCCATGCGCATGATAGAGAAAGAAGGCAAGGGCGTGGTGCTTTACCTCAATCAGGAGGGCCGCGGCATTGGGCTGATGGCCAAAATTGCAGCTTATAAATTGCAGGAAGAGGGTTACGACACGGTAGATGCCAATGTGCATCTTGGTTATGACCCCGATGAACGTGACTATGGCGTTGGTGCACAAATACTCGGCATGCTCGGTGTGCGCAAAATGCGTTTGCTCACCAACAATCCTGTAAAGCGTGTGGGCCTCGAGGCTTATGGACTTGAGATTACTGAAAATGTGCCAATAGAAATTACGCCTAACAAGTATAACAAGCGTTACCTTGAAACCAAAAAGGAGCGCATGGGACACACTTTGCACTTATAAAAATCTGATCGATTATGGAACGTAACATTTATGAATACAATCCCAATGTGGTTGAAGCTCCGCAGTCGGCCACGTTGAGCACTTCGTCGCTGATGACGAAGGTGTATCTGTGGATGACAATGGCTCTGGCTGTGACAGGTATGACAGCCTTTTATGTGGCTGGCAATGAGTCTTTGCTTTATACTATAGCCTCAAGCCGCGGCCTGATTTGGGGCATATTCATTGCTGAGTTGGCTTTGGTATGGATACTTTCGGCCAATATCATGCGGTTGTCGTTTGCAGTGGCAGGGCTGATGTTTGTGGCTTACTCTGTGCTCAATGGCGTGGCCATGTCATATATATTGTTGGCGTACACCGAGTCGAGCGTGGCTACGACGTTTTTGGTGACAGCCGGTACATTTGGCGCCATGAGTGTGGTCGGTTTTACTATTAAAAAGGACCTTTCGGCATTTGGCCGCCTTTTAATCATGGTTCTGTTTGGCCTTATTATAGCCACTGTGGTCAATATGTTTGTGGCCAGCAGTACGTTAGATTGGGCTTTGACATACATTGGCGTGTTCTTGTTTTGCGGTCTGACTGCTTATGACACGCAGAAAATGAAGGAAATACTTCGCCAGAGCGAGGGCGCAGGCGATACCAACATGCTGAAAATAGCTTTGTTGTGCAGTCTTTCGCTTTATTTGGACTTTATCAACTTATTCTTGTATCTGCTCCGCATTTTGGGTGACAGACGCAGCTGATTATTAAAAAACGAAGGGGTTGGGTGCAAAACACATGAGGTTTGGCACTCGCCCCTTTTACACATACATCTTTAATACATATCTACAAAAATGCTTTCAACACTCGTAAACCGTTTGGCCCCTTCGGCCACCCTTGCCATGTCGCAAAAGAGTGCAGAACTCAAGGCACAAGGCGTTGACATTATCAACCTCTCGGTTGGCGAACCCGACTTTAATACCCCCGATCATATAAAGGAGGCTGCTAAAAAGGCTATTGACGAGAATTATTCGCGCTATTCGCCAGTGGCAGGTTATCCTGCATTGCGCAAGGCTATTTGCGATAAACTCAAAAATGAGAACGGACTGGATTATGCTCCAGAGCAGATTGTATGTTCGAATGGTGCCAAGCAATGCGTGTGCAATGCTGTGATGGCCATCGTTTCACCGGGTGAGGAGGTAATTATTCCTGCACCTTATTGGGTGAGCTACCCGCAAATGGTGCTCATGGCTGATGGCAAGCCCGTATTTGTGGAGGCTACCATAGAGCAGGATTTCAAAATTACCCCCGCACAGCTCGAGGCCGCTATCACACCTAAAACACGTGCCATCATTCTTTGCTCGCCCAGCAACCCAACTGGTTCGGTATACAATCAGGCCGAGCTTGAGGCTCTGGCCGAGGTGCTCCGCAAGCATGAGGGTGTGTACGTAATCAGCGATGAAATTTACGAACACATCAACTATGTAGGCCAGCATGCTTCAATAGCTACTTGTGAGGGTATGAAAGAGCGTACAATCGTTATCAATGGTGTGTCGAAAGCATACGCCATGACAGGTTGGCGTATCGGTTTCTTGGCAGCGCCGATCGAATTGGCCAAGGCTTGCAGCAAATTGCAGGGACAGTACACCAGTGGTCCTTGCTCGGTGAGCCAAATGGCTGCTACTGCAGCTTTTGCTGGTCCGCAACAGTGCGTGGAAGATATGCGACAGGCTTTTGAACGTCGTAAGAACCTGATTGTAAAATTGGCAAAGGAAGTTCCTGGCTTTGAAGTAAATGATCCTCACGGTGCCTTCTACCTCTTCCCCAAGTGCAGCTACTATTTCGGCAAGACTGATGGACAGCGTGTAATCAAAGATTCTATGGATTTTGCCATTTATTTGCTTGAAGTAGGCCATGTGGCTACCGTGGGTGGTGCCGCGTTTGGTTCACCTGAGTGCTTCCGAATGAGCTATGCCACAAGCGATGAAAACATTGTTGAAGCCTTGCGCCGCATTAAGGAGGCTGTCAGCAAATTGAAGTAAAACCGAGTTGTGAATAGCAGGTCGGAATGCAATGTTCCGAATGCTTTCACATGAAATGACAGTATGTGCCGTTCAGGGTTGTGCAAGTGTGCCACCTTGAACGGCATGTTGTTTTATATGTTGCGCGATTATTTTGCACAACCATCATTTTGCATTACCTTTGCACAAAATAGGCAGCACCTCGGCATAACGTTCAAGCAAACTTGACGTTCTGCGCTCGGTTTGCACTATTTTTGCACAAAATAGGCTGCACCTCGGCATAACGTTCAAGCGAGCTTGACGTTCTGCGCTCGGTTTGCACTATTTTTGCACAAAATAGGCTGCACCTCGGCATAACGTTCAAGCGAGCTTGACGTTCTGCGCTCGGTTTGCACTATTTTTGCACAAAATAGGCTGCACCTCGGCATAACGTTCAAGCGAGCTTGACGTTCTGCGCTCGGTTTGCACTGCATTTGTATGTAGTAATGATTTTATACTACACTAAGAAACTTATAGCAAAATCTCTTAAAACACATGAGGCCTTCTCTTTTGAAATACTTACAAATTGTTCTGTTTGTCGCAATAATGCCGTTTGTCTCGTTGGCTGACGTAGAAAAGCGTAATTTTACACTCGTAATTGATGCTGGACATGGTGGGCATGACGCAGGGGCAATTGGTGCCTATTCAAAAGAAAAGGATATCAATCTTAAAGTGGCGTTGGCATTTGGCAGGCTGGTTGAAGATAATTGCCCTGACGTAAAGGTGGTTTATACGCGTAAAACAGATGTGTTTATACCTTTGCAACGACGCGCCGATATAGCAAATAATAACAAAGCTGACCTTTTTGTGTCGGTACATACCAATGCGCTGCCTGCAGGACGACAGGCTTATGGGTCTGAAACCTATACGCTGGGTATGGCACGTGCCAATGCCAACTTGGCTGTGGCCAAACGTGAGAACTCGGTTATTACGCTCGAGAGCGATTACAAAAGCACCTATCAGGGCTTTGATCCGAATAAGGCTGAGAGCTATGTGATATTTGAGTTCATGCAGGACAAGTTTATGAAGCAAAGTGTCGATCTCGCCACTTGCATTCAGCGTCAGTACGCCTCGGCAGGACGGCCTAATAAAGGTGTGCACCAAGCTGGATTTTTGGTGCTTCGCAATACCTCGATGCCTTCGGTGCTGACAGAATTGGGCTTTATTACCACACCCTCTGAAGAAGCGTATCTTAATTCACAACAGGGTGTGACAGAGTTGAGCCGCAGCATTTATAATGGTTTTCTGGCCTATCGCCGCATGCACCAGCGTGGTGTCAACGACATTCCGGCTAACCTGCCATTGCAAGTGGCGGCTGCGAATGATGTGGCACAGAAACCTGTGAACGCTAACGGCAAAGACGTCACCTCAGCTAAAGAAGTGGCTGTTGTACCGGTTGAGGCTGTGCCCACGGCGCGTATAGCGAAGTCTGATGCAGATAAAAATGAAGAGAAACCTGTGACTGAAACGCGCAGACCATCACAACCTAAAACGCGACCGGTAACGGCGCAGGCTGCACCAGTACGCAAAGTGGAGGAACCTGCTGCCAAGCGGACACCGGCTGTGGCAAATAAGCCTGTGGCAACACCTAAGCAAAGTGCTGCACCTAAGCAAAGTGCTAAACCTACACATAAGCAAAATGCGGTAACTAAGTCTACAGCCAAGGATAAGGATACAGATAAAGCCAAGGGCAAACAAACAGCAACGAAGAAGGAGACCCCGAAGGAGACAAAGGGTAAGGAAACAAAGAAAGAACGAGTGGGCGCACGTGCCAAGCAACGTGTGACTTACCGTATACAAGTGGGTGCGGGCAAGAAGGAAATTGCCGCTAACGACCCACAGTTTAAGGGCTTGGACGTAACGCGTGTGAAGGAAGGTGCGCTTTATAAATACTATTATGGCACCTATCACACTTACGCAGAGGCACAAAAAGCACAGAAAACGGTGAAGGCAAAATTGCCCGCAGCCTATATAGTAGCCACTGTGGCAGGCAAAAGTGTGACTGTGGCCGAAGCGCGAGCCAAGGAAAAAGAATAATAACAGACTCAACTACTTGCAACAGAATAGAACAAAGTATGAAGAAGGAAATGAAAATAGCACTCACAGCAGTGGTGGCACTCGTGCTGCTGTTTGTGGGATTGAACTTTTTGAAGGGCATTAACGTGTTCAAGTCAACCAATACCTATTATGTCAAGTTTAAGGACGTAGCAGGTCTTGCCGTGTCGAACCCCGTCTATGCCAACGGCTACCCTGTGGGTATTGTACGTACGATTGATTATGACTATAAGCGTGGCGAGTATGTGGTGGTAGGCATCGAACTCGATGATGAGATGCGCGTGCCGCAACAAACGCGTGCCGAACTCGAGGCCGAACTTATGGGTGGCGTGAAAATGACGCTTGTGCTTGGCCCCAATCCTGTTAAGAATATAGAGCAGGGTGACACCATACAGGGCGGCATGCACCTCGGTGCAATGGACAGAGTGGGCGAGATGGTGCCGCAGATAGAAAAGATGCTGCCAAAACTCGACTCGATTATGGACAACTTGAACCGTCTCACTTCAGACCCCGCCTTGGCTGCCACATTACACAATGCACAGGCTATAACAAGCAATTTGAAGCAGACATCAGAGAAACTTAACGTGCTGATGCAGAACGATGTGCCTGTGATGCTTGCCAATTTGAAAAATACCAGTGCCAATGCCGAGCGCTTTACGGGCAAATTGGCGGCGCTTGATGTACAGACCACGCTCAATAGTGCCAATGCTACGTTGGCCAGTGCCAATCGTTTGGCCAACCAGCTTGGCGAAATGTCTACGTCGCTCGATACAAAACTCAAGAGCAAGGATAACACACTTGGATTGTTCTTGAACGATCGTGGCGTATATGACAACTTGAACTCTACCTTGCGCAATGCAGACTCGTTGATGATAGACCTCAAGTCGCACCCCAAACGTTATGTGCATTTCTCCATATTCGGCAAGAAGGATAAGTAATTACCCAATATTGAACACCAGTTCAGGTGACAGGTGGTTTTATACAAATGGAACGGGTGCTTAAGCGTGCCCGTTCCATTTGTCTTAATACGGCAATTTGGGCTGGCGCAAGCAAAAAAGCTGGTTTTGTTTCGCTCTTTTAAGGGCGAACAGTCCTTTTTCTGATGAACGCAAGACGAGATTGCTGAAAAAACGATGCAGTACGAGACTGCTGAAAAAACCGCAGGACGCGTCGCCCCCATTAGTGCTTGTGTTTTGAATCAGATTGACAGGTTAAAAAGCAAATTTGAAGTCATGTAAAGAACTATTGTGCCAGGGCATTGCGCTCTAATGGGGGCGACGCGTTCCGCGTCGGTGAAAATACAATGCCTATACACCAAATAAAGGCTCATAGACAGCAATAATTACACGTTTGTCTGTGAGTCTTTGCCTTAATGCCCGACGCGGGACGCGTAGCCCCCATTAGTGCTTGCGTTTTGAATCAGATTGACAGGTTAAAAAGCAAATTCGAAGTCATGTAAAGAACTATTGTGCCAGGGCATTGCGCTCTAATGGGGGCGACGCGTCCCGCGTCGGTGAAAAACAATGCACGCACACCAAATAAAGGCTCACAGACAGCACTAATTACGCGCTTGTCTGTGAGCCTTTGCCTTAATGCCCGACGCGGGACGCGTCGCCCCCATTAGAGCTTGCGTTTGGTGGTAGCGTTTGGTGGTAGCGTTTGGTGCTTGAGTCTGGCGCATGTGTTTACGTTTTACCGAAAAGCAATAATTTATAAAAGGGTCAAGACGATAAAGTTGCACTTGGTACCTTTACCTTACTACAAAAACTTTACTTGTCGTGTATCTTGCATCTTACACAAATACGTTGCAATTCATTGATTATCAATACTTTAACAAGTGTAAGATACTACCAATTCCACCTACACGCAACCTACACAACCCACATGCTGCCACACGGCACGAGCACGGGAGGAAGATATCACGGCATAGGGGAGCAGAAAAGTCTGTTGCTCCGACAGATTCTTCTACTTCCCTGTGGCGTAACCCCCACCGCATACGTCCAAACCGACTGCGCGACAGCGGGGTGTGATGTGTAAGATGTATGCAAGGGTGTGTAAGATACTTTGAAATCATCTTACACACTTGAAACCATTGTGTATCAACTTGTCACGTGCAAAAAGTGTAAGATGGCAGTGAAAGCACATACATTCGTTTATAAGAGGACTGATGAAGTCAGGACACACTTGTCTTGTTCTTGAACGATCGTGGCGTATATGACAACTTGAACTCTACCTTGCGCTCTGCCGACTCGTTGATGATAGATCTCAAGTTGCACCCAAAACGTTATGTGCATTTCTCCATATTTGGCAAGAAGGGCAAGTAATTAATAATTACCTAATATTGAACACCTGCTCAGGTGACAGGTGTTTTTATACAAATGTAACGGGCGTTTAAGCGTGTCCGTTCCATTTGTCTTAGTATGTGCAATGCTGCGTGTGACGGGCTGTGAGGAGAACTTTATTGCAGCGGCTGTCTTCATGTTTTATTGACAATCCTTGTTAGCAAAATGTGCTTTATATCTTTCGTCATTTCAAATAAAATTCGGAACTTTGCAAACCCTATCGGCAAGTTGTAAACTCTAAATATCCTCAATGCAAGACCATACGCTCACATATTGGCAGACATCGTTGCAGTATATCAAGCAAAATGTACCTGCAGACATATACAAGGCATCGTTCGAGCCTTTGCAGTTTGTCAGTTTTGACGATGGATTGCTAAAGGTTGGAGTGCCCAACAAATTGTTTGCAGAGTTGTTTGAAAGCAACTATGCCAAGTATTTCTTGCAGGTAGTCAGTCACTATTGTGGGCGCAGCGTCAGGCTGAAGTATGTGATAGAGCAAAAGCCGGCTGAGAATGTAGCACCCAATCCGATATTGGTGACGCCAAACGAAAAGGAAATTAACCGATACAGGGTAACTCCACAACAGACGCAGGCAAAAATGCCGCCGCTCGATTCGCAACTCAATCGTCGTTACACGTTTGAGAATTTTGTAGAGGGTGGCAGCAACAAGCTTTCGCGCAGTGTGGGACTAAGCATAGCCGAGAGTCCGGGCAAAAGTGCTTTTAACCCATTCTTTCTGTACGGGCCGAGCGGTGTGGGCAAAACGCACTTGGTCAATGCCATAGGTGTACGCATCAAGCAGTTAAACCCCGAAAAACGTGTGCTGTTTGTATCGGCGCACGTGTTCAAAACCCAATATACCGACTCGGTAATACATAACACGCAAAACGATTTTATCAATTTCTATCAGTCGATTGAAGTATTGATAATTGACGATATACAGGAGATTACTACGTCGAAAACTCAAATGGCCTTTTTCCACATATTCAACCATTTGCAGCAAAATAACAGACAAATAATCATTACCTGCGATCGTCCGCCCGTGCTGTTTGAGGGCATAGAGGAGCGTATGCTTACCCGTTTTAAGTGGGGTATGGTAGTGGAAATGGAAAAGCCCGACACGCAGCTGCGCCGCGACATATTGGTGTCAAAGATACGCCGCGACGGTTTGGAGCAGGCTATCCCGCCTGATGTGGTGCAGTATATAGCCCAAAATGTGGAAAGCAGCGTGCGTGAGCTCGAGGGTATTGTCAATTCCATTATGGCTTATTCGGTGGTTGATAATTGCGAAATAGACATGCAATTAACCCAGCGTGTAGTGGCACGTGCCGTAAATTTGGAAAAGAAAGAACTCTCTGCCGATGACATATCTGCAGCAGTATGCCAGCGATATGGTGTGAAGCAAAAGGACCTCTCGTCAAAAAGCCGTAAACAGACTATTGTGCAGGCGCGTCAGTTGGCAATGTTCTTGATACACAAGTACACCGACACCACTTACAGCCATATAGGTAGAATGTTTGGCAAACGCGATCACAGCACCGTACTTTATGCCTGTAATCAGGTGACACGTCGCATTGGAGTGGAAAAGACTTTCAGACGTGAGGTTGAGGAACTTGAGAGCGTGCTGAAGTAAACGCATTCTTTGGAAATTGTTGCTGTCCGGAAAAACGCCGAAACGCAACTTTTCCGTCTTAATCCCTTTATAAATAGGACTTCATGCTCTTTTTCCACAAAAGTAAGCCCCTTTAGTTAACTGTACATAGCCGCAGAAGCTATTATTGGCATAAAAGCATACATGCGAACGGACTCAAGCACCAAACGCTACCTCTAATGGGGGCGACGCGTCTCGCGTCGGGAAAAGATTCAGCTATTATTTAGTATA
>OODA01000874.1_pt1 | contig 12687 bp, 9 predicted proteins | sample 1671341 | NCBI WGS metagenome assembly OODA01 (sample SAMN06348147, study PRJEB24527) | human gut metagenome | biome: human gut; feature: ankylosing spondylitis patient; material: feces | host: Homo sapiens | place: China | collected 2015-10 | reverse complement strand
GGAGCGCCGGAACCGGTCTCGCAGACGATCTCGTGGATCATGCAGTCACGGTTGTAAACGAGGTTGTACAGCATACCCACCTGCCATGCCTCAGCGGGGCCGTGGTGGTTGGGGAAGCCGTTGTAGATCAGGTTGGAGTTGGTTGCACCATCGTCGCGGTCCAGCCAGCTCTTGGGCAGGCCGAACTTTTCCATCATAGCCAGCGTACCCTTAGCGATGACCGACAGGTCGCCCTCGCCGTAGGCCATGCGGCGGATGAGCTCGACCTCCCAGCGGGGGTCACCGGCCTTCTCCCAGGACCAGGGCAGCGAATCGTACTCTTCCTCGCTGATGTACTGGGTGGCCTCCTCGCGGGGCATCCGCAGGATCCACAGCAGATCGCGGTTCAGGTTGCCGTAGTTGTCCCACAGGCCCATATCGTCCACAGCGTGAGCCCAGGCCAGATTGATGACCATGGTGCCATCGCCCTCGTACTTGAAGTCATGGACGCCGTCCGGGTACACGCGGGTGCCGTACAGCACGGGCATGCAGGTGTTGGAGTTGTGGGTGGGCAGGTCGTAATCGGCCAGCGGGTCCACATCGTACTCGGTGTAGCAGCGGATGGGGCAGGAAGAGCAGCCGCCGTTCTTCACGGTGTACTCCGCAGCCGGTGCGCCGAAGTCAAAGTAGCCCTTGAAGCAGCGCAGCGCCACCTTGTTGATGTCGTTGTAGGGCTGCTCGCCGGTGTCCACGGGGCCGCCGGGGGCCTTTTTCCACATGCGGCCGGGTGCGCCGGACCAGCGGTTCTTGCCGGAGGTGGCGCTGTACTCCGCCCAGCTCTGGGGCTGTGCGGGCACGTTGTGGTTGTTGTTGCCGCCGATCAGGTTGCCCATCATATAGTTGGACAGTTCCAGCACCTTCTTGGGGTCTGCGACCTTGACGCTGCCGGTGCCGCGGATGACCAGGCCCTTGAGCTTCTTGTTGCCCAGCGCAGCGCCCAGACCTGCACCGGCAGAGTTGCCGAAGCTGGTGTTCAGGGTGGAGTAGTCCACCAGGTTCTCACCGGCAGGGCCGATGGAGGCGGACTCAAACTCGCGGCCGTTCTGCTCGATCAGCCACTTGTTGGAGGCAAAGGTGCCCTTGCCCCAGATCGCGCTGGCATCCTCCAGAGAGACGTCGCCGTCCTCGATGCGCAGGTAGACGGGCTTTTCAGAGATGCCGCTGATGATGATGCCGTCGTAGCCGGCATACTTCAGCATGGGGCCGATGTGGCCGCCCATGTGGCCGTCAATGATGGACTTGCCCTTGGACCAGGTGGAACGGAAGGTCACGTTCATGCGGCCGGAGCAGGGCACACCGGAGCCGGTCAGGGGGCCGACACCGAAGATGACCAGTGCCTTTTCGTCATAGGGGTCGAGGTCCATGGGAGCCTCGTCGTACATGATGCGGTAGGCCATGCCCATACCGCCGATGTATTTATGGTATTGGGTGTCATCCTCCGTCGTGATCTCGCCGGTGGTCAGATTGACACGCAGGAGCTTGCCTGCCCAGCCATAAGATTCAGCCATTGTTTTTCCTCCTTACAGGTCCATGTAGGCAGCCTGTGCTGCGCTGGTGACGGCGTCCCAATCCACGATGGACAGAGCGCCGGACGGGCAGCCTGCGACGCAGGCACCGCAGGCGATGCACTTGGACGACTTGCCGGTCTCCGGGTTGACGGTGGGCATGTGCCAGGGGCAGGCCTCGTGGCAGGCACCGCAGCCGATGCACTTGTCGGTATCCACGACGCGGATGCCCTGATCGTTGGTGGTGATGGCCTTCTGCGGGCAGGCGTTGCCGCAGGCAGGGTCCTCACACTGGCGGCAGGTGTCCGGGAAGTAGACCCAGCAGTTGTCCGTGCCGGAGAGCAGACCGTTGCCGGCGCCATCCAGATTGAGGCGGCGCTGGATCTTGACGCGGCTGATATAGGAAGAGCAGACGCCGTCGTTGGTCAGGGTGCAGTTGATCTCGCAGCGCTGGCAGCCGGTGCACAGGTCTGCGTTGACGACCAGCAGGCCCTGGGGCAGCGCCCAGGTCGCCACTGCGCCGGCATCGACCTGCTGCTGCGAGCAGCCGAACAGCGACAGCATGGATGCGGAAAGGCTCAGCCCTGCAAGGCTTTTGCCCGAAATTTTCATGAATTGACGGCGGGTCATATCCGCTGTCAGGAAATCGGTTTTTGCCATAGGTTCCATTCCTCCGTGAAGTTACTCTGCGCTGAGCACTTCGGTCACATAGAAATAACTGTTGTTGACGATGTTCGTCACGGCGGTCGAGGTGATCGTTGCACCCGTCAGTGCATCCACCTCGGTCAGGTCGGCGCTGGCGGCACCGGCGTCCTCACCGGAAGTCGTCAGTTCGGCCTGTTCCAGACGGTAGGCCGCCTGTTTTTCTGCCGACCAGTCTGCAAAGGGCGATGCCTGGTCCTCGCCGTCCTGTGCGCTCTTGCTCAGGCCTGCCGCATAGAGCTTGCGGCGTGCCACAGCCTCAGCGCTGGAATCCAGCGGAGGTGCCAGCTCGTCGTCCAGCGGCTGGCCGTTCAGAGCCGAGAGCGTGAGGCCCGCCTCGTACATCTTACGGGTGGCCTCGGCCTCCGGGGAAGCATCGCTGACCCGCCAGTTGGCCGGGTCAAAATCCTCTGCGGGGGCTTCTGTTTCGCTGCTGCCTGCGGCGGCATAGCTCGTGCCGGTGGCCGGGTCGGTCACCGTGTAAGCCTTGCCTGCCAGCGCGAAGGGAGCTGCGCCCTGGTACTGGGACGTGAACTCCGGGTCTACGCACTGGCCACCGAGGCTGTCGGTCTCGCCCTGTGCCAGGATGGCAACGCTCTGCACATTGCCCGTGCTGTCAAGGGTCACGCCTGCCTCTACGTCGCTCTGGAAGCCCTTCTGGGCACCCACCACATAATAGGTGTTCTCGTCCAGCTGGTACACCGCGCGGATGCCATAGGTAGCGGCGTCGGCATCTGCCAGGGGCAGAAGGGTGCCTGCCACCGTGGTGCGGGCACTCATCAACCCATGCAGACCCAGCGCCATTGCCAGTGTGGCCGCGCCCATGGCGGCATAGCCCGGCAGCCGTCTGCGCCACAACGGCTGCGGCGCATGATTTGCCTGCTTCATTGTTTCACCTGCCTATTCTTATCGTCATGCACGGAGAACTTCCATGCACGAAAAACAGCCGCTCAGCCTGCTGCAACAGTGCCGAACGGTATCTTCGTTATAAGAATAACATCATCCGCATAGGTTAGTCAACGTATACCCGCTTGATTTTCCAGATTTTTATGGAACCTTCACGAAATTCTTGCGTGAAATTCGTTCTTCTTTTGGATGAGCAGCCTCAATCCGTATTCTTCCGCCAGCTCCACCGACTGGACGGTGGGCATCGTCTTGCTGACGAGGGCGGGAACACCGGCGCGGATGGCCTTGCGCACCATATCCACCGGCACCCGGCCGCTGGTGTAAAGGACGCACTCCCCCAGCGGCACTCCGTCCGCCAGTGCGCAGCCGACGGCTTTGTCGAGCGCATTGTGGCGGCCCAGATCCTCGCACTGGTACAGGATGCAGCCCGCCCGCAGCAGAAAACAGCTGTGCACGGCGCGGGTGGCGCGGTAGAGCGGCAGTTCCCCGCCCATGGCTGCGGCCAGCGTCCCGACCCAGGCCTCCGGCACTTCCAGCTGCGGCACCGGGGCCAGCGGACGAAGGGCCACCGGAGAGGCCACGGTCAGGTTGTCGGTGCAGCAGCTCGGCACCTCCTGCCCGGCGGCGGGGGCCGCGGCCAGCGGGTGGGTCAGGTGGACGCTGACCTTGAGCCCCTCAGCGCAGACGGCCACCTGCTCGACCTCGTCGGAGGAGGCGATCCACCCTTCGGTCAGCAGGCGGCCCAGCGCCAGCTGCGGCAGAAGCTCCGGGGTGCACACCACCCGGAACGCCGTCTGCTCGTTGACGAGGAGGGCTGCGGCGTGTTCAACAGCCAGCAGCCGTTCCCCGCCCTGCGGCAGGCGGACCAGCTCGGCCCCCGGCCGGCTCCCAAAACGGTCTACGATCTTCATCCGCTCACTCCCCGATGTAGGCAAAGCGGGGCTGGACTCTGCCGTCCCGCTCCACGGTCTCGCACCACATGGCCGCCGGGCGCACCCAGAGGTCGTGGTCTCCATAGAGGGTGCGGTAGACCACCAGTTCTTCTTCGGTCTCGCTGTGGTGTGCCATGCCCAGCACTTCGTATTCCCGGCCCTTGAAATGCCGGTAGCGGCCGGGCCTGATCTCATAATGGAATTCCATCCCGTTTTCCTCCTGCTGATGTTTTTCTTATTGTATCATGATTCCACTTCGCTGAAAAGATGCCAAAAAAATCGCCTCAAATTTTGGGCGAAACGGTCGGGAAGAGTCGTTTTCTTTTGCCGTTTTTTGTGGTATACTACTTATTAAATATATAGCGTTCTGAAAAAACGGATCTTTCAACCGAGGTGAGATCTTATTGAGCCGTTCCAACCGCACCCTGCGGCAGGCAAATGCCGCTTACCGGGCGCTTCGGCAGGAAACACAGCCCCTCGTCCGGCGGGCCGAAACTGCCCTCATCACCGCCATCGTACTGTATAAGCTCCTCACCGAGCTTGTGTTCCTCCCCGCCATGCGGGGCATCTGGAGCCTGACGCTCTGCGTTTCGCCGGTGAACTACCTGACGAACACCAACGCGCACCAGATCTTTACGGCCCCCAGCATTCTGGGCGGCATCGCGCTCATCGCCATTCTGGTGGCGCTCTGGAACCTGTATGAATTTTCCATCGTGCTGCACGGGCTGGACCGGGCCCGCCGGGGGGAGCCTTCCGGTCTGCCCGCCCTGTTCCGGGTCTCCCTCGCGGACATCCGCCACATCCTGCACCCGAAGAACTGGCCCATCCTGCTCTACTGTGTGCTCCTCATCCCGTTCACGGACATGTACGTCACCGCCAGCTACATCACCCAGCTGGCCGTGCCCGAATATATCCTGGGCGTCATCCGGGCAAAGCCGGGCATTCTGGCGCTGTATGGGGCAGGCATTCTGGCCGTTGTGCTGCTGACCGTCTTCTTTGCTCTGGTACTGCCCCTGTTCATGCTGGAACGCAAACCGTTCGGCTCCGCCGTAAAAGAGAGCTGCCGCTGTGTGAAGCAGCGGTTCTGCGAAGTCCTGACTGCGCTGGCCCGGTGGAACATCGGAGTGCTGCTGCGCACCGGCCTGCTCTTTGCGCTGGCCGCTGCCCTGCTGTACGGCATCGCGGCGCTGGTGGGGCTGGAAAGCACCCGCGCCATGCTGCTCTCCCGTGCACTGCAGCTGGTGGAGCTGCCCTTCTTCGGCTTTCTGCTGGACTGCCGGGTCACTGTGGCCCAGTGCACCATCCTCGGTCTGCTCTACTTCCGGATACAGGGCCTGCCCCAGCCGGACGTGCAGCCGGGCGATAAGCCCGCCCGCCGCAGCGGCCGCCTGCTGCTGACGGCTCTTGTGGCAGGCGTCACCCTCGCGAGCTGCGCCGCCACGGTCTATCTGCTCAGCCTGCCCCAGGACGACGCCCTGCTCTCGGCGGTGGGCGGTGTGACGCCCCTTGTCACCTACCACCGCGGCGACTGCTCCATTGCCCCGGAAAACACCATCCCCGCTTTCCGGTCTGCCATCCGGAAGGGCGGCGACCGCATCGAACTGGATGTCCAGATGAGCCGGGACGGCGTGGTGGTCGTGACCCACGACACCAGCCTGAAGCGCTGCACCGGCAAAAACGCCAAGGTGTACGACCTGACCTTTGCGGAGATCGAAGCGCTGGACGCGGGCCGCTGGTTCAGCGCCCGCTTTGCCGGGACGCGCATCCCCTCGTTTGAGGAAGTGCTGCAGCTCTGTCAGGGCCGTATCGACCTGAACGTGGAGATCAAGCCCAGCGCCGCCACCCCGACGCTGGAAGCCGAGACCGTCCGCCTGCTGCGGGCGTACGGTTTCGAGGGGCACTGCGTCATCACCTCGCAGAGCTATGAGACGCTGCACAAAGTCAAGGAGCTGGCCCCGGATATCCCCACCGGCTACATTCTGGCGCTGGGCGTCGGCAACTACTACGACCTGCCGGATGCCGACTTTTTCAGCGTGGAGCATACGTTCATCACCTCCGGCATGGTCAATCAGATCCACCTGCGCGGCAAGACCATCTCGGCCTGGACCATCGCCCAGGAGGACGATGCCCGCCACATGATGGAGCTGGGCGCAGACGACCTCATCACCGACAAGCCTGACCTGGTGCATGAGCTGCTGCGCCAGAATGCCGAGATGGATACCACCCTGCTCTCGCTCCGCGATGCGATCCAGGGCTGGTTCTTCCCCGCCCCGGACGAAGAAGTTTCGGACGAGGCGGAGGATGTCATCGAAGATGTCATCGAGGACCCGGAAGAGTTCCTGGATGCCGCATGATCCCCGCCAAAAGGAGGCCCGCCATGTTCCAACGATTCCGCGATCTGGTCGCCGATGTCTGCCGCTACGAAGAAACGGCCCCCATCAACAGTGCCTGTATGCGCTGCATCCTGCTCTGGTCTGCGGTGGTGCTGGTGATGCTGAACCTGAGCTGCAACAGCTTTGACCGCCCCATCGTCTTTGTCTCCACCGTGTTTATCTGCCTGACGCTGTTCGGGGTATCGCTGCTGCTCTCCCATGTGCGGCACCCGAAGCACACCGTCCTTGCGGGGGCCGTTCTCATCGTTCTGATGGGTCTGGGCTGCTTTGTCTCGAACGAAAACGACGGCTTCCAGACCCTGTGGCTCTTCCTGCTGCCCGCCATCCTGCTCATCCAGCTGGGCCTGAAGCAGGCGGTGCCGATCTGCTCGGCCTATGGGCTGTGCGCCACGGTACTGCTCTGGGGCTCCCCGGAGCGGCTGGCCAACGCCTACCCCAGGGATTACCGCATCTACTACCCGGTCTTCTACTGGGAGTTCCTGCTGGCCATGGTGGTGGCCGACCTGTTTTATAAATCCTACCGCATCCGCCGGGAGCAGACCGAGCAGGAGATGGAGGCCGAAGTGCAGGCCACCATGGGCAAGGCACAAAAGCTGATCCTCAGCTCGGTGGCCGCCATCAACCAGATGATCGACGAGAAGGACCACTACACCTCCGAGCACTCCCGCCGGGTGGCGCAGTATTCCCGCATCATTGCAAAGCATCTGGACCCCACTCTCTCCGAAGAGGAGCTGGAGCGGCTTTACCGGAGCGCCCTGCTCCACGACATCGGCAAGATCGCCGTGCCGGATGCCATCCTCAACAAATCCAGCCGCCTGACGGATGCGGAGATCAATGTGATGCGGCAGCATACCCTGTGGGGCAAAAAAATACTGGCCGGGCTGGAATTTCTGCCCCAGGCCGACCTGGGGGCCAGCTACCACCACGAGCGGTACGACGGCACCGGCTACCCCGCCGGGCTGATGGGCGAAGATCTGCCCCGCATGGTGTGGGTCATCGCCGCAGCCGACGCACTGGACGCCATGAGCTCCAATCGCTGCTACCGCAAGCGCTGCGACCTCGACTACATCCTCTCTGAATTTGAACGGGGCCGCGGCACCCAGTTTTCGCCCGAAGTGGCCGATGCGGTCATCGACCTGCTGAAGACCGGCGGCATCCCGCTGGCCTGACCCCCGGAGGAACTGCCTATGAAACGCTCGTTTTTTCCCTTTTTTCTCCAGACCATCCGCATCCACTACCAGGACCCGGAGCTGGCACTCTATACCAAAGGGGTCATAGGGCTGCTCTGGCTGGTGCAGCTGCCGGTGGCGCTGTGGTATGGAGCCCCAGCCCAGTTCTACGCTCTGCTTGGAGCCATGCTGCTGGCCATCGGCGTCGATCTGGTACCCTTCCCCCGCCAACACAGCCGCGCGGACGATTACGTTACCTCTGCCGTGATGCTCGTCTGCTGTTTTGTGCTATTCTGGAAGGCTTCCATCGGATATTTCAGCGTCTTTTTCCTGCTCATCTACCTGTTCTGCAACGTGTTCATCCTGGGCATCGCGGGCAGTGCCCCCTTCAGTCTGCTGGGGCTGACGGGCATCATGCTCTGCCTGCGGGGTGTCCTTGTGGCAGACCCCGCCGCCCGCTATGGGGCGGATTTTGTGCCCCGCCTGCCCTTCCTGTTCCTCTGCATTCTGGGCATCGCCTACATCATCACTTTCTTCATCCAGCGCTACTGGGTGGAAAAGCTGCAGCAGCATGTTATTCTACAGGCGCGCATCGACGCCGAGCGGGCCAGGCTCTCGGAGATGTCGCTCAAGGTCATCACGGCCATGTACAGCGCCCTCAGCTCCAAAGTGCCGGAAGTGGACCTGCACTGCGAACAGGTGGCCGCGCTGACGCAGGAGCTTGCCCGCCGGATGGGGCTGGACGAAACGGCCTGCCGGGACGGCTACTATGCGGGCCTGCTGCATGAGGTGGGGGCCGTCGGCCTGCCGGACGCTGTGCTGCAGAACCGGCAGCTGACCGAGGAGCAGTTCCAGCTTTACCAGACCTATGTAGAGCGGGGCTATTCCATCATTTTGCAGCTTCAGATCGTAGACCGGGTAGCCGAGACGGTACGCTTCCACCGGGAGTGGTACGACGGCACCGGCTACTGCACCGGCCTGCGGGGCGAGGAGATCCCCCTGCTGGCCCGCATCCTTGCCGTGGCGGACTTCACCGACCGCCACCGCCGCTGGGACGAGACGGACGCTGAGATCGCCGCGGCCCTCACCGCCCGCGCCGGGACGGAGTTCGACCCGGTATGTGTCGAAGCAATGAAAACGCTGCTGCAATGAAACGAACCCCCTCTTCCGCCGAAGACGCAGAAGAGGGGGTTCCTGTTTTGTTCAGATCCCCTGCCGGGCAGGGGCGGCGGTCACTGGCTCAGCTGCTCTTTGTGGTACTGCAGCATATAGAGCTGATAGTACCGGCCGTGGTTGGCCAGAAGCTGCTGATGGGTGCCCTGCTCCAGAATCTTGCCGTGGGAGAGGACGATGATGTTGTCCGCATGCTGGATGGTGGACAGACGATGCGCCACGATGAGCATGGTGCCGACGGTGCGCATCTTTTCCAGCGAGTCCTGGATGAGCAGCTCGGTCTCGGTGTCGATGTTGGCGGTGGCCTCGTCCAGGATCATCACGCTGGGCTTGTGGATGATGGTGCGGGCAAAGCTGAGCAGCTGGCGCTGACCGGCCGAGAAGTTGTTGCCGCGCTCACGGACTTCCTCGTCCAGGCCGTGGTCGAGCTTTGCGATGAACTTGTCGGCGTTGACGTAGCGGCAGACCTCCAGGATCTCGTCGTCCGAAATGCCCTCTTCCCGCAGGACGATGTTGCTGCGGATGGTGCCGGAGAAGAGGAACACATCTTGCAGCATCTGGCCGAAGTGGCGGCGCAGCGAGGAAATTTTGATCTTCCGGATGTCGATGCCGTCGATCAGGATCTCACCCCTCTGGAACTCGTAGTTGCGGCAGATGAGGGAGAGGATCGTGCTCTTGCCGGAGCCGGTAGAGCCAACGAAGGCCACCGTCTCGCGGGGGTCAACGTGGAAGGAGACGCCCTGCAGCACCCACTCGCCGGGGACATAGCTGAACCAGACGTCGCGGAACTCGATCTCGCCCTTCACCTCGTCCAGCTCGATGGCATCGGGGGCATCCACCATCTTCGGCTGCAGGTCCATGATGGAGAAGACCTTCTCCGACGAGGCCAGCGCCGATTGCAGCCAGTTGAACTGCTCGGCCAGGTTCTGGATGGGGGTGAAGAACTTGGAGATGTACATATAAAAGGTAACGACCGTGCCGCTGGAAATGGTCTGGCCCAGAAAGCTGATATTGTTCAGGTGTCCCATGCCGCCCAGATAGAACAGGCAGAGGATGGAGCTGATGTAGAGCATATACACCAGCGGACGGAACACACTGAACACGAAGATCTGCTCCTGATTGGCCCGGGCCAGATTCTGGCTCTTTTTGCGGAAGTCCGCCATCTTCTCGTCCTCGCGGCCAAAGATCTGGGTGACCTTGATGCCGGACAGGTTCTCAGAAAGATAGGTGTTGATATCGGTGGTCGCGTTCTTGAGCTTGCGGTTGGCTCGGCGGGAGAACTTGCGGAAGATGACCGTGAAGAGCACGATGAAGGGCACAAAGCAGAGCACCATCAGGGTCAGCTCGTAGTTCAGGCAGAGCATGGCCACCAGAATGCCCAGAATGACAAAGCTGTTCTTGGTCAGCTGCACCAGCAGGTTGGTGAACATCATCGAGATGGCGTTGGTGTCGTTGGTCACACGGGTGACCAGCTTGCCCACGGGGATCTCGTTCAGCTGCTCATGGGAGAGGGACTCGATGTGGGTGAAGAGGTCCTCGCGCAGGTCGGAAATGATGCGCTGGCCCACCCGCTGCAAGATCACGGCCTGCAAATAGGTGCTGGCCATGGAAAAGATCAGCACGCCCGCATACACGGCCACCCCCGCAAAGAGGGTGTTCAGCTCAAACTCGCCGACGACCAGCTCTTCAATGGAGCCGACGATCAGGGGCGAAACGATGTCGTAGGCGATGGAGAAGAGCATCAGAAAGCCCACGAGGACGAACCGGCCCAGATAGGGCCGGGCATACCCGGCCAGGCGGCGCAGGATCTCACCGTCGTCCATGTTGCGCTCGAAGCCCATGGAGGTCTTCTTATCCTTCACGCTGACATAGGCAGCGATGAGCAGCGCGGTGATGACGCCGATGACCGCGCCCACCAGCAAAAGTGGATTCCAGCTCATGCCTCGTCACCTCCCATTTCGTCTTCCAGCCGCTGCAGATCGACCATGCGGCGGTATTCCCCGCAGGAGGCATAGAGTGCGTCGTGGGGGCCAACGGCCTCGACGCAGCCGTCTTCGAGGAAGATGATCTTATCCAGCCGCTCCACCGTGGAAATGCGATGGGCGATGAGCAGGGTGGTCTTCCCTGCCCGGCTGGCCTTCAGGTTGTCCAGAATGATCTTCTCCGTCCGGGTATCCACCGCCGAGACGGAGTCGTCCAGAATGAGGATGGGCGCATCCTTCAAAAGGGCGCGCGCAATGGAGATGCGCTGCTTCTGCCCGCCGGAAACGGTGACGCCGCGTTCGCCGAGGACGGTCTCGTAGCCGTCCTTGAAATCCACGATGTTGTCCCGCACATCGGCCAGGCTGGCGGCCCGCTCGATGTCCTCCTGGGTGGCGTCATCCACGCCGAATGCGATATTGTGGGCGATGGTGTCTGAGAAGAGGAAGTTCTCCTGCGGCACATAGGCGCAGGCATTGCGCACCGAGTGGATGGACACGCGGTTCACATCCTGCCCATCCACGAAGAGGGTGCCGTCCGGCACATTGTAGGTGCGGAGCAGCAGGTCCACCAGCGCGGTCTTGCCCGCACCGGTCTTGCCCACGATGCCCACGCTCTCGCCGGGTTCAATTTTGAAGGAAATGTTCTTGAGCACGTCGAACTCGCCGTCCGGGTAGCGGAAGGTCAGGTCCCGGAACTCGATGGCGCCCTTCGGGTCCTTCAGGTCGGGCACACCGGGGCGGTCGGCCACGTCGATGGGGGCATCCAGCAGCTCGGTGATCCGGTTGAGGGACGCCTTGCCGCGGGAGGTCTTCTCGATGAGCATGGACACGGCCATGATGGGCCAGACGATGGCTTCGAAGTAGCCGATGTACTCCACGAGCTGGCCTGCATTGAACCGGCCGCAGTAGACCAGATAGCCGCCGTAGCCCAGGATGATGCAGATGACCGACTCGACGAAGAGGGTCACAAGGACTTCCAGCAGGGTGGCGATCTTGGTGTAGGTGACGTTGATCTCCTCGTTCTCCTTGTTCAGCTTCCGGAAGGCCAGCAGCTCTTTCAGCTCCTTGACAAAGGCCTTGATGACTGCGATGCCGGAGAAGTTCTCCTGCGCAAAGTCGGAAAGATCCGAGAAGGCCTGCTGGCGTTCCTCCCAGCGCCGGGTCATCACCCGGCTCATCAGCGTACCGATGATGAACATCATGAGGGCCGGGATGAGGGCGAGCATCGTCAGCCGGACGTCCATCCGCCACATCTTATACAGGGCCAGCAGGCCCAGCGTCAGTGCGTCGAAGAACATCAGCACACCGTCGCCGAAGCACTCCTGGATGGTGTCGAGGTCGTTGGTATAAAGGCTCATCAGGTTGCCGACCTTGTTCACCTGATAATACTGCTGCGAGAGCTTGCGGCTGTGGTCGAACATCCGCTCGCGCAGGTCTGCCGTGACCCGCACGGCCGAGCCGAAGAAGCAGACGCGCCACAAAAAGCGCCCGATGACCATCAGGACCACGATCCAGATCATGGGCCGACAGATATGCTGCAACAGCACCTCTTTGGTGAAGGCCAGCGTCTCGCCGCCCACCACCACCTGCCCCAGGTTCATGCCGTTGATGACCAGGCGGTACAGCTGCGGGATGAGCAGCTGGATGTAGTCCACCGTCAGCAGCGCCGCAAGCCCCAGCAGCAGCGCCGGGGCGTGCCTGAGGTAGTAGCGGTTGATATACTTGCCAAAGATCATAGGTGCAGTTTCCCCTCCTTTTCCGATTCCGAACCAATTTGGACGACTGTGCGAAAAAAGCCACCGCATCGCATTTGATGCAGTGGCTTTTCGTCTGGAGCGGCCGACGAGGCTCGAACTCGCTACCTCCACCTTGGCAAGGTGGCGCTC
>OODA01000867.1_pt1 | contig 12753 bp, 7 predicted proteins | sample 1671341 | NCBI WGS metagenome assembly OODA01 (sample SAMN06348147, study PRJEB24527) | human gut metagenome | biome: human gut; feature: ankylosing spondylitis patient; material: feces | host: Homo sapiens | place: China | collected 2015-10 | reverse complement strand
TCTTCTTTGCTTTTTTATCTGCAAATGACGTCTTCTTTGTGGTTCCAATCAGAGTATACTTACCGTTCTTTTTTTCTGCACGGTAAATCTGATAAGTTTTGGCACCTGTTACCTTATTGTAAGAAACAGTAACCGTTCCTTTTTTGTTATTTTTTACTTTTGCAGCAACTTTGACACCATATATGATGACTGCCGGCTTACCGGAAGCAACCTGTGTACCATATTCCGAGGTCATATAAGAGGCAATTCTTGTTCCTTTTTCCCCATATGCACTGACCATATAATAATATTTCACACCTTTTTTCAACCGTGCCCTGTCATATGCCGCCGTGCCTGTAATGGATCCGTCTTCGCCATAATATTCCCGATAGTGAACCTCACTGTAATATCCTGTCTCATCATTGGAATCTTTTGCGATCAGGTTACCTGTTGCTGCATAAAGTTTTTCGTCCGTATTACATAACGGCGTATATACAGAACGGACGACTTTATAATATTTCGCACCTTTTACCTTTTTCCAGGTAATCTTTACTGCATTCTTTTTCGTATCATAAACAGCTTTGATGGATTTTACTGCTGCAAGTGATGTAGATTCTTTTGACGATGACCATCCACTGTATTCTTTTTGGGAATTATAAGCCCTTACCGATACATTTACGTATTCTCCGCTCGATAATCCTTTAATGGTGTATTTATTTTTCTTTACCGTTACATATTTTTCTGCAATTGTTTTTTTCTCACCATATTTATCATATACCATGTATCGGATCTGATAGCCTGCAGCGTACTTGTCCGCATCCCATTTAACGCTTACATTTTTGCCTTTATTGGTAAGGACGAGATTTCGCGGCTCCTCGAGCTGCATTTTAACTCTGGTCGACGCGGTAATGTATTTTAATGTTTTTCCGTCTTTATAATATGCACAGATCAGATAGGTGTAACTCTCACCGAATTTTAACTTTTTGTCCGTGTATGTTGTCGTTTTTGCGTTTGTGATCGTTTTCACCAGTTCATACTTTGCATTTTCTACTGTTACGGCACTGTTGCCCGAATTGATCCATCCTGAAATTTCTGTGATATCCTTGTCACTCTCAGAAGTTCTGTAAATCTCATATTTTGTTGCAGAACCTACTTTTGTCCAGGTCAGTTTCACTGTATTTTTTGAGTTCTTAGCCACCTTTAATACAATGTTATTTACACGGCTGGTACTTACAGTAAAATTTTTATATATACTGTAACTTTTCGTTTTTCTATCCGGATCATAATAATAAGAGCGTACCTTGTAGGAGTATTTTGTGCCTGCCTTTAAATTCTGATCTGTATAGACATAGTCTGTGGTCGTTGCTATTTTCTTATATTTTTTACCTGAAAGACGATAAATCTCATATCCGGTATAGCTTCCTCTGGTAAAAGATAACTTTATACTGTTTTTTCCCGCCTTTGTATATACACGCGGTACGGATACCTTATCCGTATAGCTTACCATATTCGAAGCAGGACTCATTGCCGTATAATAAGTCATGCCAACAGATATATTTTTATATGTTTGATTTTTTTGAGCATCTGTTACTTTTATTTCCTTATTTACGGTAAACACCGGCTTCTTTTGTATGTTATAAAGAGAACTGCCTGCATCATAGGTATGCGCAACAAATGTATATTTTACGCCCGGTTTTAAAGAGATTGCACTGTATGATCCATCGATTCCCTTCACTTTGTAAGAACGTACATAACTGCTTATTTCCTTACTTTCAAGCTCCGTAAGTGCATCTTTTAAATAAAGTTTTTTCTGCTGTCCCTGACCATCCGTATAGTAACCATAAGCGTTCAAAAGCTCATAATTATAATGCGCCGGCTTCTTTCCTTCTTCAAAAACATAAATGACTACATCCGCATCGATTGGCGTCCATGAGAGCTGCCAGTCATCTCCATTGTATGTCTTTTCTATTTTGAGATTTTTTACTGTCGGTATGTTTCCATTAATGCTGGCCGTTGCAGTTATGACATCTGAATAACTTCCATCTGAAAAATATCCTTCTTCCGCAGATTCCAGTCTGACGGAACAATAAAAATATGGCAGTCCTGAATCTATTGTAATATTACAATACGGATCTGATGCATACTCTGAATCCGTTTCATAGGAATCGTTTTCTCCTTTTGCATTTACATAAGCATCGTACAGCGTTCCCCTCTTATTGTAAAACTGTAAAAAGCTCTCTATATTCGTAATATTTAACGGTTTGCTGCTTCGCAGGTAATACACACGATAGTGATCCACTCCGTTTTGTGCATTCCAGGTAACTGACATCTCTTTTCCCTTTTCAGAAACTTTTGTACCGGTTACCGGTGATAACTTCTTTAAAGAGTAATTTTTATAAGTATAGGTGTCCGACCATTTACCATACATGTCCACCACATATTTCGTCTGTTTCGATTCTATAATATATTGGCTATTATCATTCCAGTTCCAATATACCTCCTGTTTGTTACTTGTCACTTCATGATAATATACAGCACGGACTTTTACGCTGACCTGCTGTCCTGAATTCAATATGACATATGGCAGTCTTGCTGCATCTGATGTTATCATCTCATGTACGGTTCCGTCTGACGCATCCAAAAATAATCCCGGCATATTATAGACCTTGGTATTTCCATCGCAGACCACTTCATATCCAACCTTCATCATGTCTCCGGCTTTATTTTTCATTGTGGCCGTATCATTATTAACCGGATTCCAGCTTATTTTTACATAGGTTTTTTCAAAAGAAATCTCTTCATAAGCATTTGCATATACAACATATTTATATTTTTTCGATGCTGAATCATATACCGATTCATACGTTAATTGCTTATAAAAATGTCCATTATAACTATAATAAAGAACCTGTGTATCATTTTTTACTGCATACTCATCTATCCGCTTTTTGGCATTTTCCGATGAATCACTTACAGTGATTTCTGTAATTTCATCACCTTCTGTCACATAATGATACCCTGTCGCATCACATGACCGCAATACTCTATACGTCTTACCATTGACTCTATACATTCCATATGCATCTTGATATTTATCTGTTTTGCCTTTCAGTATGGCTTCTGCCTTATTATACAGGTTTACAAATCCGTCAATATCCGTACCGCTGCACTGACCATAATAGTTATTTTCATACTTATATAATCCTACGGTCTTATCCCAAAAATTGCTCCTTTTTGTAATCTTAAAACCTACAATTTCGTCTGTCGTACCTGCTGCAATCACTCCGTTCTGGAACCGATTCACATAAGCATATCTCAACTGCCGGCCAGACGCTGTTGTTATAATACCTCCGTCATCTTTTCCTCTTACATTGATTACCTTTGACGGTTTATCAATTGCAGCGAGTTCTTCCTCTTCTGTCTCTTCTTCGGTCTCTTCTTCTATTTCTTCTTCCGATTCTTCTTCCGTCTCTGTTTCCATCACTTCGGTATCATCAACAGCCTCCGTATCATTCACGTTTTCTGTCTCTTCTACAGTTTTCTCAGTTTCTGATGCCTCTGATGTTTCTGGAATTTCCGATGCCTCGATGTTCTCTGTCTGCCCACTGTCATTTTCTGCAGACTCACTGTCCATTTCGCTTTCTGTCTCTGTCTGTTCTGTTGCTAAAGCTGCTTCCATCGCATCTTCTTCCTGTATCACAGCCTCTGTTACTGTCTGTACATCTGTCTGCGGCAATCCAGCAGCACCTACTGATGTCCAATCTCCGACCGTCAGCGTAAGCGCCATCGCAAATGCCGCCATACGTTTCCAACCCGTGAGTCTCTTTCTTTTCATAACTTTTCTCCTTCTGATTTATTGCACATTGTCACGCGCATTTTTTATGTTAATGTAACAGTTTATCCCCGTCAATCGTACTTTCGTACTTGAAAGCGCAAAAAAAGCTTACATGCCCTTTTGACATGTAAGCTTCCTTTGATCTCACTTTTCCGTTCTTAACACTTTGTAACTTTTACATCTACCGGATGGTCGCCAAGTTCTACACTTAAGCTTAATTTGCCGCCAAGATTTGTCTTCATCTTTCCCGCATCTGCGCCATCGATCGTGATGTCGTACTCTGACTCATCCTCAAGTTCTACTGTGATCTGTGCATCTTCCGGTCCCTCTACCTGAAATGTCAGGCCTGTATCTGTTGCATTCAGATTCATGACAGCCGTTCCCGGAACAGATTCATATACGAACATGCCATTGCGCTCTAACTTGGTGATCTCGGAAAATGTCTTCACCTTGTAGATATCTCCCTGATGTTCGAAATTATCAAGTTTCGCCTTTGCACCTAATGTGTAATCCCCAAAACTGATCGTTCCATCTGCTTCTGAACGAATTAATTCGCTGATCGTTGCCATTTTTTCCTCCTGTGATAAAGTAGTTTTCTCTTTATCGTAAAATTTTGTGCCCTTATTATATAATATCCCCGTCACGATTTCCAGTGCTTTCCCGGATATTTCAGTAAAATTTTATTTTGTTTCGAACACGACTTTTTCTTTGTGGATCGTCACGACCACTTCCGTATCTTTTTTCACTTTGCCGGACAGGATTTCTTCTGCCAGTTCATCCTCGATATCGTTCTGGATCTGACGGCGCAGCGGTCTTGCACCATATTTCGGATCATACGCTTTATCGACAATATGCTTTTTGACGCTGTCACGCACGGTAAGGTGGATTCCCATCTGTTTTTCACAGCGGTCTGTAAGTTCTTTTAACATCAGTGCAACGATCTGTTTCATATCGTCTTTGTTTAACGCTCTAAATACGATCGTCTCATCAATACGGTTTAAAAATTCCGGTTTAAAAATACGGCGTACTTCTTCCATCACGCTGTTTTTCATGCGGTCATAATTCTGTTTTTCATCATCCGAAACTGCAAATCCAAGTTTTTTCGGCTCAATGATCGCCTGTGCTCCGGCATTTGACGTCATAATAATGATCGTATTTTTGAAATCTACTTTGCGTCCCTGGGAATCCGTGATATGACCGTCGTCTAACACCTGCAGTAAAATATTAAATACATCCGGATGCGCCTTTTCGATCTCATCAAACAGGATCACCGAATACGGATTTCTGCGCACCTTTTCGCTGAGCTGTCCGCCCTCCTCATGGCCTACATATCCTGGCGGTGAACCAATCATCTTTGATACGCTGTGTTTCTCCATATATTCCGACATATCAACACGGATCATAGACTGTTCGCTGCCAAACACTGCCTCCGCAAGTGCCTTTGAGATCTCTGTTTTTCCGACACCGGTCGGGCCTAAGAACAGGAAAGAACCTATCGGGCGCTTCGGATCTTTTAATCCGACACGTCCTCTTCGCACAGCTTTTGCCACTGCACTCACCGCATCCTCCTGACCGATGACACGTTTGTGTAAGGTAGCCTCTAATTTTCTTAAGCGGGCAGCCTCCCCCTCGGCAATCTTTCTTACCGGGATCTTCGTCCATCCGGATACCACATCCGCAATATCGTCTTCTGTCACTTTTAACTTTTTACTGCGGCTGTCTTTCTTTGTCTTTGCCTGTATTTTGGCAAGCTCTTCTTCACACGCTTCTTTTTCGTTCTTCTTCTGCTTTGCACCTTCCACATCACCATCGTGCAGAAATTCTAACATTTCCTCTTCTAACAGGTTGATGCGATGTCTTAATTCAACGACTTCCTCCGGTTTTCCACCCGCGCGCAGACGTACCTTTGCTGCAGCCTCATCCATCAGATCGATTGCTTTATCCGGCAGGAAACGGTCATTGATATAGCGCGCAGACAGGCGTACTGCTGCCGATACCGCATCATCCGTAATCTTTACCTGATGATGCTTTTCATACTGTTCCCGCAGTCCCTCTAAAATCTGCACTGCCTCCTCTTCCGACGGCTCTTCTACCGTAACCGGCTGGAATCTGCGCTCTAGCGCAGCATCTTTTTCAATATATTTGCGGTATTCATCGATTGTCGTTGCACCGATCAGCTGCAGTTCCCCACGCGCAAGTGCAGGTTTTAATATATTGGAAGCATCGATTGCTCCTTCCGCTCCACCCGCTCCGATGATTGTATGCAGTTCATCGATGAAGAGCAGGATATTGCCGGCTGCCCGTACTTCCTGAAGTACCTTTTTAATGCGCTCCTCAAACTCACCGCGATATTTTGAGCCTGCCACGATTCCGGACATATCCAAAGATACCACCCGCTTTCCCGCAACGGTATCCGGAACCATTCCGGTTGTAATACGCTCCGCAATTCCCTCAACGATCGCAGTCTTTCCAACGCCCGGTTCACCGATCAGACATGGGTTATTCTTTGTCCTTCTGCTTAAGATCTGGATCACACGGTCGATCTCTTCCTGTCTGCCGACTAACGGATCTAATACTCCCTCTGCCGCCAATGCAGTCAGATCTCTGGAGTATTGATTTAATACCGGTGTATCCGATGCTGTTTTTTTCACCGGCTTACCATTCATGAAATCTTCTTTGTACAGGCTCGCATCTTCTCCCATTGCGATCAGGATATCCACATACATTTTCTGGATATTGACCGCTAAGGTATTTAAAAGGCGGGATGCCACACACTCTGTCTCTTTCATCATCGCGATCAGGATATGCTCCGTCCCGATCTCCTCTGCATGAAAACGCGCTGCCTCCCTTGCTGCCCCTTCTAACACCTGCAGTGCCCTCGGCGAATATTCCTTAGCCTCTGCCGTCAGCACCTGTGCATCCGGTGCAATGAGTTCCTCGATCAGCTGCATGACTTTGTCAAGTTCTACTCCATTATCATTTAATACCTGCGCAGCGACGCCCGTTCCTTCTTTTAAAAGTCCGATCAGGATATGCTCCGTTCCGATATAATGATGATGCAGTGATTTCGACATCTTTGAAGCCTGATCGATTGCTTTTTTTGCTTTTGATGTATATCGTATCTGCATAGTTTCTCCATTCTTTTTCTATTTATAAATCATTTAAATCGATGATCTCTAAATCATCTTCTTCCTCTTCTTCTCTCGGAATGTGTTTTTTCTCCGGAGTATGTTTCCGCTCCGGCTTTTCTTTTCTCTCCGGCCTTTGTTTCTCCTCCGGTTTTTCTTTTCTCTCCGTGCGCTGTTTTTCCTCCGGTTTTTCTTTTCTCTCCGGCCTTTGTTTCTCCTCCGGTTTTTTTCTTTCTACCGGCAGGAAATCTTCGTCCTCTTCCCAGTCCTCATCGTCAAGATCGTCAGACATGCCACGTCCAAACAATCCCGCACGCACTTTATGGATCTTTGATACGCCGACTTCGTTCTCTGTATCGTTTTCTTCCACATCATCCGGCTCTTCTTCCACTTTTTCTTTTGGTTTTCTGTGGAAAAATCCTTTTCTCTGTGTTTCTTCCTCCTCCCAGTCAGCGTCTTCCGGATCATCTACTTCCAAATCATCTTCTTCCACGCCAGGATTCTCTTCTATATTATCATCTTCTTCCAGATCAGTATCATCTTCTGCTTCCTGATCCTTTCCCTGTTTTTCGGACTTCCAGTCCCAGTCATCCTCTTCCTCATCCCAGTCGTCACTCTTACGTCCTCTCAATAGAAGATTGATAATAATAACGACAAGTACTGCGATCACAAAAGCCATAATTCCCATCATATTTCTGGAAAAAGACTTTTCTTTTGCATATTGTTCAGAGAGATCATTGTATTCCTGCTGGAGATATTCCATATTAGAAACATCTTCCGCTTCTTCTGTTTCAAACTCTGCGTTCTGGTCTGCTGCCTGTCCATCTGTTCCATCCGCCGGCTGGTCTGTTGTCTGACTGTCTGTTCCATCCGCCGGCTGATCCACTGTTCCGTCTGCTGTCTGTCCATCTTCTCTGGTCAGTGTGATCGTATACTGGGCGAGTGCTCCGTTCTGCGCCTTCACGACTACTTTTATCGTATTTGTACCGACCTGCAGATTGTCATTTCCTGTGATCGACTGCACCGTCGCAAATTCATTAACCGGTGTTGCCGTCACTGTAACGCTTGTGACATCATTCGGTACGGTAGCTGTATATTGTACTGTCTTTCCTGTAAAGTCCGGGGATAATGTTCCCGCAGAAAGTGATAACACTTCCAGCGAATTATCTGCGGAAAGTGTTGTCTGTGCAGCAGCCACCTGGATTCCGGCAGCCTTTATGTCTGCCGCAGGTTCTGTCGCAAGACATCCCATGCAGAAAAGTGCAGCTATGAATCTTACTTTTCTCTTCATTCGTTTCACACTCCCTCTATTGCCATCATTACTATGGAATTATATGAGATATTCGAAAATGCGTCAACCTCAAACTCCCTCATTGTCAAATTCCGGAATAAAACTCTCCTCCGCCGTCTCCCCCTCCTGGATAAAACCGTTTTCAATCCCTATATCGATTGCAAAATCAATAACCTCATCATATTCCCGATCCGTGATCTTACGGTTTAATTCCGGATATTTTTTCACGTTAGAGAGCGGTGTAAACTGGTGCATGATACTGATATATATTTGATTCTCATAGGTTTCATGCAGATATTTCAAAACTGCTTTGGAATCTTTCGTGCACCCCGGCAGGATCAGATGGCGCACGATCGTACCACGCTTCATCAGGGAATCCTCCCCGTTTTCAAAAACTGCCGCACCCGTCTGACGCACCATCTCCGCTATCACCGCCTTAGCCACAGCAGGGTAATCCGGCGCATGGGAATATTTTGCACTCAAAGCGGTATCAAAATACTTAAAATCCGGAAGATAGATATCCACAATTCCTTCTAAAGAACGGATCGTATCCACATTTTCATAGCTGCTGGTGTTATAAACGATGGGAATCTTTAAATTCTGATTTCTTGCAAGCTCTACCGCTTTTATGATCTGTGGTACAAACTGCCCCGGTGTCACAAGGTTGATATTATTTGCACCCTTTTCCTGGAGTTCCAGAAAAATTTCGCCAAGCCGCTCCGTACTTATCACCTTACCAGCTGTGCCATTTGCAATATTTTCATTCTGGCAGAACACACAGTGCAGTGCACAGCCGGAAAAAAAGACCGCACCGGAACCCATCTCCCCGGAAATGCAGGGTTCTTCCCAGAAGTGCAGTGCCGCACGCGCCACCTTAATCTCTGTGGTCTGTCCGCAGATGCCGCGCTCACCGGATTTTCGGTCCACAGCGCACATTCTAGGACACAATGTACATATTTTCATGGTATACCATCACTCTTTCTATTTAATTTAATGATTGCGCAACCGTGCCTTTTTTTGTATGATAGACATTGCAAAAAGAAGATCAAACACAAAGGAGTTTTCTTATGAGTCCAAAAAACTGTATGGTAGCACAGTCAGGCGGCCCTACTGTTGCGATCAATGCCAGCCTTGCCGGTGTGATCGACGGTGTAATGCGTTCTGACATGTATGACACGGTTTATGGTTCCTTAAACGGAATCACAGGTATTTTAAACAACGATCTGACGAATCTTTCTGAATTAATGCAGCAGAATTCGGAATATCTCGACCGCTTAAAGGTCACTCCGGCAATGTATCTTGGCTCCTGCCGTTACAAACTGCCAAATTATTTAGATGATGATTCTTCCTATGTATTCATTTTCAAACAGTTTGAAACTTACCATATTGATGCTTTCTTTTATATCGGCGGCAACGATTCTATGGACACCGTCTTAAAGCTCTCCGAATATGGCAAAAAAATCGGCAGTCCTGTACGTATTGTCGGTATTCCAAAGACCATCGACAATGATCTCTGTGAGACAGACCATACACCAGGATTCGGTTCTGCCGCAAAATATATCGCATCTTCTCTTTTAGAAATCGCACATGACACATTTATCTATGCAGTCAAAAGTGTGACGATCGTGGAAATCATGGGACGTGATGCCGGATGGCTGACCGCTGCTTCTGCACTGGCAAGAAACGGTTATAATACAGCACCACATCTGATCTATCTCCCGGAGGTTCCATTTGACAAAGAGGACTTTTTACTGGATGTAAAGCGTATGCTTTTCGAGCGCAATAACGTGATCGTTGCCGTATCCGAAGGTATCCGCGATGCTTCCGGCAACTATATCAGTGCTTCCGAAAGTTCTGTTGACACCTTTGGTCACAGCCAGTTAAGCGGAGCCGGAAAAACACTTGAATTTTTAGTCAAAGAAAAACTAGGCGTTAAAGTCCGTTCCGTGGAAGTCAACGTATTACAGCGCTGCGCTGCACACCTTGCTTCAAAGACTGATCTTGATGAGGCTTTTACTCTCGGTCAGAAAGCGGTTGCTCTCTCCGAGGAAGGTGTTACCGCTTCCATGGTAACAATGCGCCGTATCTCTGATGCTCCGTACGAAATCGCCTATGAGCATGCCGAGATCCGCCACATTGCAAACGAGGCAAAATCAATTCCGAGAGAATGGATCAACGATGCAGGCAATGATGTCACACAGCCACTGATCGATTACCTTTCACCTCTCATACTCGGTGAAGTTCCAGTAAAATACGAAAGCGGTATCCCTGTCTATATGGATGTCAGTCATTTAGCAAAACATCAATAAATTTACCGATCTCAACCCACGCTCTTTTAGATTCCGGCAGCATTTTTGCTGCCATCTGAAAGATGTGGAACATTCCTTCATAAATACTGATTCTTACTTTTACTCCCTGTTCTCTGGCTTTTGCAGCCACATCCACAGAATCCGAGAGCAGCATCTCATAGGAACCAACCTGTATCAGCATCGGCGGAAATCCCCTGAAATCCCCATATAAAGGCGAAATATAAGCATTATACGGGTCGTTATCCCCAATATAATCTTTATTATAAATAAGGCTGTCCCTTGTTTTTCCAAATAACGGGTCGCGCTCAAAGTTTGTCTCGTAAGATTCCCCGCTCGCCGCAAGGTCTGTCCACGGTGACATGGCTACGATCCCACACGGAAGCTGCTTTCCGTGATCTTTCAGATAATGGCATAATGCCATCGCAAGACCGCCTCCTGCGGAATCTCCTGCGATGATGATCTGCTCGGAAAACCACCCCTGTTCCAACAGATAACAGTATGCGGCATAGGCATCTTCTAAAGCCGCCGGATACGGATGTTCCGGTGCCACACGGTAATCGGGTGTCAGAACACTCATTCCATGGCTGACTTCACAGTAAAGTCCGGCAAACATACGGTATGCATTCCGCATCGCTCCGACATATCCGCCCCCGTGAAGCTGTAAGATTACTTTTTCCGTATTCGGATTTTCTTTTGCCTGTAAATACTCCATGGAGAAATTATCCATCTCGATCACATCTAATGAAAAACAGTCCGGACATTTCCACGGCGGCTCCGAATCCCCGATTTTTTTCCTCAGTTCTCCATTTTTTATCTTTTTCCCAATCAGGTGATCATTTGTCACATGGGCGATCAAGTCCCTCATGACTCTTCCCCTGATGCTCGCTTCGCTCTCTCTCATCCGATTGCTCCTGTTTTTTTTATTCTAAATATAACTCAGCGGACATGAAATCTTCGTTTCAGTTCCACCCTTGCCCTGCGGTCTCCGATGATCAGTGTTCCAAGAAACAGAAACAGGGAAAACGCAAATGCGATCAGTGCAAAAAGCTGTGCCGTCACGATACCGGTAAAAATCAGTATTACCGGAACAATGCTGCATAAGATCATAAAAATCTGCCACATCATATAGCTCTGCCAGTTTCTGCGGTTTACGATCATACAGATGATAATACCAACATCGACTAAAATGATCGCCGACGGCAATGCATAATTGACAGACCATCCGCGGTAGCCGACCAGAAAATCGATTGCGATCACGATCAGTATCGCCATCAGCGTGAGTACCGTGATTTTGGCGCGGTAACCTGTCTTTCCAAGAATTGCAAAACGGATCAGCATATATCCGTAAAAGAATCCAAGCCCCGTGATCGCACTCCATGCAATCTGTGACTCGGTGACCACATTGATATAAATGAGCAGCACCTCAACCAAAAGTGCACAAAACAGATAGATTTTACTGATCATTGTCATTTTCCGGGTGTGCACTCTCACATCCGGGTACATATTCTCCACTTCACCTGTGTATTCTAACACGGATCCGCAGAGTGGACAGCGCTCTGTTTCATCTGATATCTCCACATTACAATTTCTGCATTTACTCATAATTTACTCCATTACTCTTTATTTCTACCGCAATCCCGTCCGAGGCTATTTTCCGGAAAAATCCACGCTGCACAGACGCATCGACAAGATCATAACTGAAACTGAATACAAGTGTATCCCCGTAAGAGCAGATCGTTCCTTTCAGATGCTGCCCCTTTGACATGGCAAGAAATGCATGAAACATTTCCACATAAGGGCGGTACTCTTCTGTCACGGAAATATTGCCGATATTTGTGATCGTCGCAGTATTGGCAAGTGCAGAAGTTGTATATACATACTTCATTGCAAGGTTTTTCAGGAAAAGCGGCACAACTCTTGCAATCAGCAGTTTTTCATTGGAAACGTTATAGGAAAACAGCTTTTCAAGATTTTCCCGGTTGATCTGGCTTCGCAGGCTTTCCTTCACGATTGCAGCCACCTCTGCAAACGTATAGGTCTCTTTGGTCGGATGAAATTCTGCGGACACCATGACAAAAAAGTTTTTCGTGGTAATAGAATTAAAATACGGCCGCAGATTAACCGGCACCGCAACACGGATCGGACACTTTGACGGCATGCCGTGCAGACATTCTGTATAAACGCTCCAGATGTACACACTTACCAGATATT
>OODA01000866.1_pt1 | contig 12759 bp, 9 predicted proteins | sample 1671341 | NCBI WGS metagenome assembly OODA01 (sample SAMN06348147, study PRJEB24527) | human gut metagenome | biome: human gut; feature: ankylosing spondylitis patient; material: feces | host: Homo sapiens | place: China | collected 2015-10 | reverse complement strand
CCCTTACAGGGCGCGGAGACTCTACTATGCGGAAGCCCCAGGGTGTCGCTTCGCTTGCCCTGGGCTGGGTGCTACATTGGGCTTTCAGCCCGCGCTTGCTAAATCCGGAACTTGAGCACTTTTATATCAAACCAAATTGTATTGACTACCATGAAACAAATGCTTAACAGAATGCTGCGCTATGCCGATGCCATTGTGAAACGTGGCGTTGACAAACTGATAGACGCTATCGGACATAGTGCGGAACCACAAACTGAAAACACAGAAACACCCCAGCAGCAAAAACGCATGTGCAACGACACTGACTGCGCACCGCAAACAACTGGCCACACCACAGACTGCGGTCTGACAGAACAGACTATTACCCCTATGGACGAACAGTGCGACATTTGCTATAATGTGCTTGACCGCACGCCCGAAGTGCAACAGTGCGACCAAACGGACAAAGGGTCTATGCCCGTGAGCAAACTGGTGTGCAACACCGTGGTGATTGACCTGCACAAACGGGGCTGCATGGTGTGGAATAGTGACGTGTTCCGCATCGTGGAGTCAAATAAAGCGTGCCGTGCGCGGTATAGGACAGAAGTTCACTGCCGTGGCTCTGGGGCGTGAGGCGCAAACATGACGAGGGGCACTGATTTTCAATACGCGCCATTCAACGGCGCAGAAAGTGATGGAATCAGGATATTGCGGCAAAATCCACAATATTCTGACTTCGTCACTTTACCGCGCCATCACATAGCGCATATTGAAAAACGATGAGTTGCGTCATTTTGATTGGGTGACGCATTGACGAAACCAGGAAAGCACTATTTTGCGGCTGATTGCTGCATGCGGGTATCACTTCTGGCCTTGCAAAAAATCATTTGTCTCTTGATCGTACATATCGGCAGCTTCGCACATCTTGTCACGCATAAAAGCCACGACAAAACGAGGCGAAAGTATGCGAATGCCTGGGCCATAGCTCATAAACACGGAATACATTTCGAAATTGGTTATCACACGAATGCTGAAAATGCAACTATGGTCGGCGGGATTGGTGCTGACAAGCTGCTGCGAGGGATGAATAGGTTTGGTCTTGATGTATTGGCTCTGCTCTGCGTTAGCCCAAAAGGAGATGAAAATAGGACGATTGCCAATGTTCTTGCTCACTCCTATCACGTCGTCGAAGAAATGCGAGGCATCAAACTGCGGATTCTCACGAAAAGGCACATCGCAGGGTTCTATGGATTGAATGCGATCAAGAGCAAGATTGTAGAGTACGAGATCCTTGGCTTTGGATCCGAAAAGGAACCAACGATTGCGAAACTCCTTGAGCAAGTAGGGAAAGAGCACATATTCAACAGGTTTACGCGCCGAGAACGACTGATAACTAATACGTAGCGTTTGCTTATGAGCTATATAGTTGTATAACGGACTGAGCAAACGAAGTCCCCGAAGATTGGGTACACTATCGAAATGTATAATGGGCTTGCGACGCTTCTGCGTGATAGAGAGTTTGTCTTGCAAACGGCTCACCACATCGGATATTTCGACAAACTGATCAAAGTCCTCCAACTGTCGTAGCAGGTCCACAGCTTCTTGCATCACCTCGAAGTCACCTTGCGAAAGTGGCATGTTGGTAATGGAGTATTCGGTGTCGGCATACCGATAATACTTATGGTCGTACACCTCAATAGGAGCATTATAGCCCAATTTATCGGAACGCATTATCTGTAAATCATTCTGTACCGTACGCAAACTAACACCTTTGCTTATACCCTCGCAGTCGTAGAGCGCGTCACTACAAGCCTCTACTAAATCGTCAATGGTCCATCGGCGATAGCGATTGCGAAGACAATTATCAATAGTTTTATAGCGTATTAAAGCATTTTTGTTGGCTGGCATAGCTTCAAGGTTTTGGTTATACAAGGACAAATGTAGCACAATCTGCGCAATGTTTCTGCGCAGACGAAAGAAAATGCGCTTTTTTCTTTAATTCTTATCACTTTTCTTTCATTACGCAAAAACATTGCGGAGCACACTTATTACTTTGCACTCGCAATCGGGACATGAGGAAACACTATTTCCTCTGCACATAAATATAAAGGAGGACCAAGCCATATCATACTTCATTTACTAATAATACATAGTGACTCCCCGCTGATGGGGAAACCATGATTAGCCATTTCCTCCTCTGTTACAATTAAAAGCAAGATGGTCCAAGGCTGACTTACTTCAACATCAGTTTGATAAACACGACTCGTTATAGTCTGCCAATTACCATTTTGTACCGCCGCGATAGCTCAGTTGGTAGAGCGATTGTTATTAAGGGCGCTTCTAAGAATTCTGTTTTTAGAGTTCTGCTATTCTGAAATGTGATTTGCACACTCTCAGAAGTGTCTTTTTGAAAGTTAGTTCGGTCACATAGCCCGCTATGCTCCCTCACAAACTTTCAAAAATACGCTTCTGATAGCGCACAAATCCCTATTTCAGAATTATTAGAACCGCCCTAAAAGTGTGATAGAATTTTCTCACTTAAACAGGACCAACCATCACATACTCCTACAATGTGTCGCAGGTTCGATTCCTGCTCGCGGCACGCTATTTTCAAAAGCACAAAGGTGGCACAACATCTGATAAAGCACTTTATTCCGTGCCTTCGCCAACCAGGGTAAGCCTTCTAAATGCCTTGAGAATACATCTTTTCAGAACAAATAAGTTGAACAGGTCTAAGAACGGCATACTCCTGATTTTGAATTCAGCTTGAAGCTTGGAGCTGGAATGTACGTGTCGTTCCATTACCTTTTATATTTCATACAAATGAGAGACAAAAAACTGCTAAGAATTGCCTTGCGCTACCGGGCCATATACTTGGACATTGACCCTAAAGAAATAGATCTTGAAACAAAGCCTACCCCTGCAGTGTTGGCCTTCGTGGCCCGGCTGAGGGAGAATGGCTTCAGCGTAAACGAAGATTTGCTTCACGCGCTATGCATGGTGAGCGCCACAGAATTGGCCGACATTACCGCCGTTATTGATGATGTGATGGGGGTGAAACTTAATTGGGCAACACTTGTCAAGGGTTGGAATGTGCCCACTGGCAAAACGCGGGCCGACCATTTAATAACATTCTTTGCCAACCTTATCGGCGGGGCAAAAGTTGGATTGGAAGGCTGCACGCTGCCCTGTGGTTGCTTCATTCCCGAAGGCACATTTCCCCTCGAACGATATACGGGCTGCCCTTTCTGCGGAACGCCTTTCACTACGGCTAACTTCGTATACAAAGGTCAAGCATCGAAACTGAAAGAACTCCGATTGTTTACCGAGGAAGATCTGAAACAAGTATACCAATCTCTTCTTGCCTCCCCCACTCCACTTGACGCTACGCAAAAGGATTCGTTCGAAAAGTTGATTGACATTTACGGACTGCCTGACAACGTAGAGATTAGTATGAAGGAAACAGCAATGCTTGCCGTGAAACACCTTGTGGCAAATGGTCAACAAGCCCAAGCTCAAGCTTTACTTAAAACTCCTACCGACATATTACGCTATTTGTGGTATGAAAAGACTGGGTATGTGCAAATTATTGAACCAAGGACATTGATAGCGCAAGCCCGCCGATTCTACTACCACATGTTTGGCCCTCTTAACCAGAGCGAATATGCTGGAAAGGAGATGAAGAAGAAACTCAAATTAAAATACGACCGCAAGCACTGCCAATGCGTGGCTTCGTGGATCAACAACCTTGCATTATCGCCCCAACAAGCCACAGAGAATATGAATGCCAAACGCGGAATGTGGGTGCGCATGATTCGCGCCTTGCGACTTGGAGAATATTCACGCAGGAAAGGTTATGAACATTTGGCTGATATCCTTGACGCATTCTATCGTCAGGAGCAGCCCACTTGGCTGGGTATTTTGCAGCAAGCGCGCAACAATCGTGATACGCAAACCGTGTTACAAATGCTCAAGCAACGCCCAGGACTGTTTGCCCGCAGCCTCTTTGCTACCATGCTGCGCTTTGGGTGTGAAGAGACGATGGAGGCCTTTGAGCAAGTGACCGACCAAATGCCTTCTCGTTTGCTCCTGTCACTGGGTAATGCCGCCGAAAAATACTTTGACCCTGATGCTACGCGCACAGTACACCCCATCACGGGCTACACAATCTCTATTCCTAAAAACAAGCTGCTATCACTTTATAGCCCTGCCGACCTAAGGGCTATGGTGGCAAGGGTAAAGCAATGCTACATTCTATCCCTCAAACATAGCTTTGCAGCCCAAGCCACAAAGGCAAGAACCATCTATATTGCCCCCTCGCTGTTCGACATACCCATTAGTGTAGGCGACAGGTCTGCCACGATACAGGACACATCGTGTGCACTCATGGGCACCCGTTTCCCCGTAGAGGGTGATGCCGTACGCTTGTTCTTGCAATGGGGAAAGGGCTTACACGCTCAACCCCTTGACATGGACATCAGCTGCCACATTGCTTTCGAAAATGGGAAAACCGAAGACTGTGCCTACTACCGTTTGAAGGCTACTGGAGCCAAACACGGAGGTGACATACGCGCTATTCCCGATATGGTGGGCACAGCGGAGTATATAGAACTATCGCTACCCGAACTTGCCGAGGCTGGTGCCAAATACGTCACCTTCACTGCCAATGCTTATAGCTGTGGTGCACTTTCGCCCAACCTTGTGGTGGGCTGGATGAATTCGGCATACCCCATGAAAGTGTCTGAAAAAACGGGAGTGGCCTACGACCCATCGTGTGTGCAACACATGGTACGTATCAGCGAGAGCAACCTTTCACGTGGTCTTGTGTTCGGAGTCCTTGATGTTGACGAGCGTGAAATTACGTGGCTTGAGATGCCATTCATCTCCCAAAACATTCAAGGCTGCGACTTCACTGCTGTTAATGCCTTGTTGCAGCGTTTGCGCAATAAACTGTCAATAGGTCAGCTACTTGAGATAAAGGCTGAAGCTCAGCATCTTTCACTTGCGCCTTCTCCTGATGAGGCTGATGAAGCCTACACCTACGAATGGGCGCTCAACCCAGCCGAAGTGAGTGCTCTGCTTAATATGTAAGGAGCTAACGGAAATGTAAGGCTCTGAAAAAACAACACACATATATAGAGATGCGAAACGCGTCGTCCGCAAATAGCTTTGCGGGCGACGCGTCTTACTTCTGCATTGTATCTGATAGAGAGTACACAGTATTCTCGTTAGCTCTTGCAACGTATGTATTTATCTGTTCGCAAGGGGGGGGATTCTATCTACACAGAGAGAATAATTTGCGTGCCCAAAAGAAAGACTGTATCTTCGCGCCGAAAAGGCGAAGTAAGAAAGCTATTCTCACGCAGCACTGGAGGGAGGAAAGAATTAAAAAAGGAATAATCACTATAAAAGTGGCACCCTCGCACTTAACTTTTTCCTCGTTGAGCAGTATATTAGGTAGATATGACACACGCAGAGTTTGAACATACAATTCCCCATCTTCGTCCACTCATGGTCAGAGTGGGACGCGACTTCTTTGGCAATGCAGAGGATGCCGAGGATGTGGCACAAGATAGTCTGATTCGATTGTGGACTTACTGCGAGAAGCTCAACGCTCAGCGCAACCTGGAGGCACTAGCAGTCATGGTGGCCAAGAACGTCTGCGTGGAACGCTATCACAAACTTGGGCAAATACCCACCTCGCCTCTGGAAGAATCGCTCGCACCATGCACCACTGAAGCCGATGCTCCACTTCTTGCCCGAGAGGCGATGCAACGTATCGACCATGCCATGCGCCAGCTCTCGCCTCGCGAACAGTCGCTTTTCAAAGCACGCCACATTGACGATAAGAGCGTGGACGAGATTGCAGCCGAAGCACATCTGCCCAAGCCCTCGGTAAAGAGCATGATATCCATGGCAAAAGCCAAACTTAAAAGACTGATTGACAATGAAAAATAAAAGAATTCTACTCAGCGACGAAGCGTTATACCAGCAGATGCTGAAAGAGCTTACACCTGGCGCACGCGAATATGATCGTTTGCTCGCGCAACATCGTCACGCCCAACGTCGTCGATGCTGGCCTGCCATCGCTCGTTATGCAGCGGCTTGCGTGGTATGCGTGATCTGTGGTACATGGGCTGCGTGGCATTTTACAAACGATATGTCTCAAGAGTCCACTACCGTCATGCATCTAAGTGTGACGAGGAAACTTTCCCCTGCAATAGTTCAAAAGGTTTCTTTGACTACTTCCGAAGCCCCGCAACTACCACCGCAAAAGGCGCCCTCGCCCCAGCGCAAACAAACAGTAATTAAAGTAACTCCCCCGAAAGAAGCCAATGAGGTGTCCATAGTCAAGGAGCAACCGCTCGAAATGACTGCCAGCACTGACTCCATACCCTCCAACGAAAGACAACAAATTCAAGAACAAATAGAAAACGCCCTATTTGAGTTGCAACTCATTGATACCGTAATCAACTATGCATTAACTTATCAAGACATCAATACATTATGAAACGCATTCTCATCCTTCTCGCCCTTGCATGCGCATCAGCCATGCAACTTCGGGCACAGTTTTTCCACAAGGCGTACAAGGAGCTAAGTTCTGCCCCACAAGCCCAACTCATCAACACGGAAGAGATTCAAGGACACGACGACCTCGACTCCCTATGCTATTTACGCGCATATACATTCCGTATGCCTTATTCTAGCAAGAGCGATAAAAACAAAATCGACAAGCTGATAGAGCGCATCCAATCACAGTTCGAAAGCGCTAGCAAGAATTTGAATTCCTACAGCTCCATAGCTCCACTAAACAATGGGTGTCAAATAAAATCGCGCCGCGTAGCCCACTTCTTCAAAAAAGAAGAACAAGAGTTTATTATTGGCGGCCCGGGACGTTGCTACATGTCCATGCGATGTCAAGATACAGGTAATCCCTCGTATCGCACCGCCGAGGGCATGGAATGGTGGCTCTACAAAGAGGGACGAAAAGAAGAAGTGAGATTCAAAGTATTCATCCTTCATGGTCTCATGGGAAAGAGCCTCAGCAGCACGCTCTCTATTAACTTTGCAAGTTCGAGTTCCGTGTTCGACACCAACATCAAAATACTCCAAAAACTCACCCACTGGTCCGACCAGCGGAAAGAGGCTCAGGAGTTGCTCTCTGTCACCATCAACAAGTACCTCATTAACACACTGCAACTCAAGCTCGATGCTTCGCAGTATGTCACTCTTTTCCAAACTTTCAATAATGTGCCAGGCTATTATGCCTGCATTATTCGCAACCAGCGCGACAAGGAGTATATGCCCCTTTCCAAGCTAGCCAACATTTATCCTAAACTCAACGTGTTCTGCGTCACTTGGACAGAACACGGCGACGCCGAATGCCGAAAGAAAGCTGAAGAGACTTCCTCGCCCTGTTACTTCATGCTTGAGGTCTGTCTAGACGACTAGAGAGGAACTTCACGTTTATCTAATGATTTCAACCCATTAAGGGATTACGTATGCGAGTGTGCAGCTGCAATAAGGTTACACACTCGCCTTCTTAAAACGTTTTCTGCCATGTATAAAATACTCTTCATTTTGCTATCGTTTACATTTTTCTCAGTATCCACCGCTCAGAATATAGTGTTGACGGGTGAAGTAATCAATCCAATTACCAACGAAGGATTACATGATGCCACCGTAAAGGTAATGAATGCAGCCAACGATAGCGTTTTGGCATCAACCAAGGCTAAGCTCAACATGATTGTGGAGGAAAGAAATGGCAACTCAACGGGATATCTCGACAAGAATAGTGGTGCCGTTTTTAATCTCAAAATATCTTCAAGCTTTCAAGACGTTGTGCTAATAGTTAGTGCATCGGGCTACGATAGCGTAAAGAAAAACATACATATAGATTCGGAAAAGAAACGCATCGATGTGGGAACGATTAACCTCCTTCCCATTATGAAGCAGCGTAATCTTAACGAAGCTACGGTTACGGCGACGAAGATTAAAATGTATTATAAGGGGGATACGTTGGTGTATAATGCTGATGCCTTTAATATACTCAAGAATGAATCACTTCGCAAATTGGTGCAGCAACTACCTAATACCAAGATTGAAGAAGGTGTGATTTATGTCAACGGCAAAGCCATTGAGAGTTTGCTATTCAGTGGAAAAGACTTTTTCAATGGCAACATTGATGCTGCGCTTGACCGCCTGCCAGCCTACATTGTGAGCAAGGTAAAGGTATACGACAAACAAGGGGAACTGAGCGAACTGACGGGACGTGATATGCACGATAAGCAATATGTGATGGACGTGCATTTGAAGCGTGAATACCTTGGCACCTGGATGGCTAAACTCGAAGCTGACGTTGCTACCGAAAAGTTGTGGGGCGGACAAGGCTTCTTGATGCGTATGGATGACAGACAAATGCTTAGCATTGATGCAGACGTCAATAACTTCAATGAAGAACGTAAAATGATAGATATATGCAACATGGCTAATAGCTATCCAACGGGAAGACATAAAAATAAAGTAGCTAATATTGAGTATTATTTAGAACCTAATAGCACGTGGCGCTTTAGCAGTAACGCCTCCGTACAACAAAAAGAGCAAGAAACTCATTCATGGACGAACACCGAAACATTCCTTGCCCCCGATAACCTGATGGCGAAGAACAAAACCTTCGTCTCGGATAAAAACACGCGCGTTAACGCTTATGCCGCCCTTCGCGCCAGACAGACGAAGAAGTGGCAAAGCGAACTGAAGTTTGACTTTACTTTTGACAATATGCGCAATGCACAAGATGCCCTTACACTTGCCTTTTGGAAAAGGGGAGATCAGGATTGGCATACTTGGGAGGTGGATAGCATTTGGAATAATGTAACGCGCTTGTCGTCAGACGACATGCTTTACACGCTGCTCAATCCCACACTACAAAAGCAAAGAACGTTTACGTACAAGCCCGAGTGGAAAACATCATTGGTTTTAGGTGGCAATCCCTTTAATATAGACTTACTCGTAAATCACAACAATGTACAAAACGACTTGTACAATAATTATAAGTTAGACTATCTGAACACACAAGACAACGACCACCGTCGCATCTATAATAATCATACGGAGCACAATACGACGGTTGATGCCACGATAGATTATGGCTACAAGTACTTTAGAAACGATAAATATGATGGTGTATTAACCCCTTACGTAGCCTTTAACCATACCTACGGCAACTTATCACACCCTTACTATCGTTTGGAACGCATGCAAGAGTGGTCAGATGCATTGGATTGGACAAAAGGTTCGTTAGGCATATTGCCCAATGGCGAATGGCAAAGCATTTGTTTTGACAACGAGAATAGTTATTATAGTACAGAAAAGAAACAAACAGGTAGTGTCGGTATGCGTTTTTCGCACAAACTGACAGGACTAAAACGTGGCAATATTCAATTTGATGCCGACTTGGGTGCTGTGCTTCAATACAAGCATTTGGACTATCAACGTAACGAGCAATCTTACGATATCGAACGCCATGCCTATTCATTCCGTCCCGCGCTCACCATGGAGTATCGGTCGAATGGAAAACACAAGTGGTCGCCCGAGCTTCGACTCAACTACACAGGCAAGCAGCAACTGCCCGACCTGCTCAACATGCTTCAGATTGAAGACTATGCCGACCCGCTCAACCTCTTCCGTGGTAATGCTTCACTTCAGGGCGAGTACGCTCATCGGGTAGCTTTACGCTATGGCATGAGTCAACGTAAGACTCGACACGATATGTATCTTTCGTTACAGTACACTCGCACGCATAACAACATCGTTGCATCTTCTATCTACAATACAGAGAATGGTGGACGCATCTACGAAATGGTTAACACCAACCGCACGCATGAAGCCAATGGCGATGTAGGGTATAGTTTGCCTCTCGATAAGAATCAAAGATTTTATATCACTCTTTCGGTACGCGGCAACTATCGTCAGAACGCAGATATGTCACAACTTAGTGCAGCAACCGAAAAGGGTGGCTTATTGCAGCAATACGGAGTAACCCCCAATGCAACACTTCGTGGAACAGTAGGCAATAAATTCCGCTTCTCAAGCCGTTGGAATACAGCGTTTAGCACTATTAAGCAAAGTAGTATGGACACACACTATCGCGAAACGAGGTTGGCAGCCGACTTTAGTTGGGATTTGCCTTGGAAACTCCAATTAGCTTCAGACTTCTGCGCCAACATCTACAATGGCTTTGCTGATGCCTCTGTCAACAAGGCTCATTGTCAGTGGAACGCTTCTTTGGCACGCCGTTTCTTGTCAGACCAATTGTCTGTTAAACTGATAGCCAATGGCATACTTACTCCGAAAAACAACATTTATTCGAGCATCAATGCCATAAGTCGCGTAGAATCTTACACAGACATTCTGCCACGTTACTTCATGCTGAGCGTTGTCTATTCTTTGGATTGGACGCAAAAGAGTAAACGAAATACGAAATGATAAATAATTCAAGTTTCGGATTCAGCCCGTTCAAGTTAAATCCGAAACTTGAGTTTTATTATCTCTCCATTTACAGTCTTCGCCCCACCCTGTTGTTATTCACAGGGAATGAGGCGAAGATTTACTTTTTCCTCTGACAAGTTCAATCTAATTCGTTCTCTATAGAGGAAACTATTCATTCTGGAAAATGAATAGCCTTATTTAATGTGTGGATTTGTAAGCAATTGAGAACGCTTTTTTTGATAATCGTATATTCAGTTACATACTCCTCTATACTCATTCATTTACTATCGAGAAGCACACTCTTACATTACCACGCAAGCCTAACATCAGAATTAAAAGCACCACTCTAGAAAGAAAATTCACAATTATTTATTACCTTCGCAAATTCTAAGACAAAACTTAACTGTATTTACTTAAACATTTCAACGGGCAAATCTGTGTAAGACCGCCCCTACAAAATGATGACTATGAACACAAACACACTACACCCCCACCCCTTGATTAGCCTGCTTCCGCTGGCTGTGTTGATTACACTGATTGCTCTGGTGCTCCGGATTTTTCCCGACGATGCGCTGAGCGGAGCCTCACAGGTGGCACTGATGGTGGCCTCGTCGGTGTGCGTGGCCCTGTCGATGCTGGTGTACAAAACAAAGTGGACCGTGTTTGAGGAGATGATTAAAAAGACTGTGGGCGACGCAGGCGTGTCGATACTCATTCTGCTGCTTATCGGCATGATGTCGGCCACATGGATGGTGAGCGGCGTGGTGCCCACCATGATTTACTATGGCGTGCAACTGATGTCGCCATGGCTCTTTCTGCCCTGCGCTTGCATTATTTCCTCGTTTATATCGGTCATCACAGGCACTTCGTGGACTACGATTGCCACCATCGGCATTGCCCTTATGGGCATTGGCGACGCCTTAGGCATTCCACAACCCTACACGGCGGGGGCCATCATATCGGGTGCTTACTTTGGCGACAAAATGTCGCCCATGAGCGACACCACCGTGTTGGCCTCATCAATGGCGGGCGCCGACTTGTTTAGCCACATTCGCTATATGCTCTACACCACTGTGCCGAGCATTGTCATATCCTTAGTGCTCTACTTGGTAATCGGATTGTTCTACAACGGACAGGAGGTGGAGGTTAATCAGTACCTTACAGGACTGAACAATGGTTTCAACATATCGCTATGGACCATGGTCGTACCGCTCTTTACGGCCATGCTTATTTATAAAAAGATGCCCTCGCTCATCACGCTGTTGCTCTCGTCATTGGCGGCATGCTTGTGCGCCGTAGTGCTCCAGCCCGAAGCCTTGATGCACATTGCGGGCGAAAAGCAGGTCAATGCACTGAGCCTGTTTGAGGGGCTGATGCTCACATGCTATACCAAGACCAACATCGACACGGGATTTGAGGCCATCAACTCTCTGGTGGCTACACGGGGCATGGTGGGCATGCTCAGCACGGTGTGGCTCATTCTTTGTGCCATGTGCTTTGGTTCGTGCATGGTAGCGAGCGGCATGTTGAGGAGCATTACACGCATCATACTGAAAGGCATCAAGGGCACAGCCTCGCTGGTGTGCTCCACCGTGGCATCGGGCGTGTTGCTCAACCTTGTGATGGGCGACCAGTTTCTGTCTATCATCATGAACGTGTCTATCTATCACGACGAGTATGCCGAACGTGGTTACCGCCCGGAGTTGCTCAGCCGTTCCACAGAGGACTCGGCAACGGTGACTTCCGTATTGGTGCCTTGGACGGCCTGCGGCATGACGCAGAGCACGGTGTTGGGCATTCCCACACTGGTGTATCTGCCTTTCTGTTTCTTCAATATTATCAGCCCCATCATGAGCTGCCTGGTAGCTATTTTGGGGTTCGTGCCCAAGCCTCAACCTAAGAAAACTGCTGAAGCGGCATAAACCGGACAATGCTAAGTAGGTGTTCAAAATTATTTTATACTCAGCCCAAGTTTCACACCCCTAAAAGACTTTCATTTTTTCTATCGAGAATGCTATACTATACATATCAGAATTAGCCTTGAACATTGAAAATATGGTTCTTCATGTTTCGTGTCAGTCGTATCTTCGGTTAGGCTGCGCCACGAACATTTTCCACTGCGCTATTCTGTTTTTTATCCCAACTGGCTTATAATTCGGAAATTGTATCAAAATCAAATAAGCATAACAATGGAACCATCTATATACAGTTTTTCACTTTGTACCGCACTGCCGTTAATGTTATTCTTCGGCTTTTATTTTTTGTTTGCAAAGACTCCTGAAAAGAAAATTT
>OODA01000865.1_pt1 | contig 12784 bp, 9 predicted proteins | sample 1671341 | NCBI WGS metagenome assembly OODA01 (sample SAMN06348147, study PRJEB24527) | human gut metagenome | biome: human gut; feature: ankylosing spondylitis patient; material: feces | host: Homo sapiens | place: China | collected 2015-10 | reverse complement strand
GTGGCTACATATTGATGTTGTGCTGTTGCTTTTTACTGAAAGCTGCTACTAACGATTCATAAATCTACCCTTAATCGTGTATTGAATGATAGTTGCGGATTTTAGGCAATAATAATTTTAAAATAAATAGAAATGAAAAAATACTTATTCTCTGTCCTTTTCTCTTTCACATTCGTACCACTCTCTGCACAGACCTACAATATGAAGATAGTCAAAAAAAGTGGTGATATCGTACAAATTCTTGCTGATGATATTGAAAGAATATCTTTTGAAGAAAGTGTTTCTCCACAGCCTTCCCCACAGTATGTCACCCTCTTTGGTGTGAAGTGGGCAACAGGAAACCTCCAATACGACAAAGGAACATGGAAAATTGCAGACCATCAATGGAGTTACTTCAAACCACGCTACGGTCTCCATAGAGATGCTACGGAAGCCTATAAGTTTGAAATAGAACAGGCTGATGACCAAATAGACCATTTCAACTTTGGAGTTTGTGGTAGCAATGCACTCACCTATTCGAAAGATGTGTATGGCAACACAACAAAAACCGATATTGCCGGAAAGATGTATACAGATGATAAATTCATTAATGAAACCACAGATTTTGAACAGGCCACCTTTGGTGATATCGCTTATTGGGCTACTAAGGGAATGTTTCGTCTACCACGTTATACAGAAATCATTGACCTAACACAGAAAGGTAAATGGCAGTTCGGATATGTAACTGTCGATGAAAACAAACAAATCTATGGGTATTTAGTAACTGAACCTGGAGAAGGAGATATTGCAATGACCATTCGATTTCCTAAAGAACTAACTAAAGACGACATATCAACAGGACTTTTCCTACCTTGTGCAGGGTCACGATATGACGACACAAAAGCCGTAAAATATGCAGGATATGGTGGTTATTATACATCATCCATTCTGTTTGAAGATTCAAAAGACCACGCACGCTGTCTTAGCTTTGACAATGATGGCGTATACGATAGTAACGGAGAGAACTGTCGTTATGGAAGTTCAATTCGCCCTGTAGTTGTAGAATAAGTTTCCTTGCAACTACCAAAAGGCAGGAATCCTATTTTAGATTCCTGCCTTTAATAGTTCCTTAAATACGAATGCATTAGTAGGATATAGTCATATCCTCGGGCACACAGATATAAAAATCAGCAATACCCTTATACTCATCTTCCAAGCGTAAAATATTCTCTTGTCTGACTGCTCTTACTACCATATAAGTTGTTTCTGGCTTGTATTGTAACAAATAAGGAATTATTCCCTCATGATTGTCTGTATGAAAGTTACCATTGAAATGAATAAATTTTTCTTGTAGATTCTTTGCTATTCGCCATGCCATTGTAGCATCTTTAATCGCCTGTGCCTCAGCAATCTGGCGTGGGTTCACATTCTTATTCTTCCCCATTAACCCCATAAGTACAAATCCTTGTTCCACACTCTCATTTGTCTGAAAGTGTATAGGGAGTGGTGCCATATATGCTTTAGCCTCTATTGAGAACGAATCAAGATAGCTCAAACCGTGTTCCTTTACAGCCGTAGCATAGCGACGAGGTATATTCGTAGCCACAATAGGGATATTATGATCACGTGCATACGAGATTAAAGATGCATAATCCGTGCTATAATTAGGCCAAAGGCGCATTTCTTCCTCAAAACGGTCACCTGTTATCTGTCCATGAAGATACTCATCTAAGACAAGCTGGTTGTCACTTTCAAACATCTCCATACCCACTTTCAGTTTCTTCCCATGAATCTTGTAGAGACTATCTAACAACTTCAGCTCCAGCCAATGTGTTATTACACAGTTATGGATCTCGCCTATAAAGACCACATCAACCTTAGCAATTGTCTTCACCAATTGGTCGTAATCAACAACTCTCCCCTTACCATCATACAAACGATAGGCTTCAGGCTGTGTCTGCGAGGTTCCTGGCACTACTATAAAAATACAGAGAAAACCCCAAAGTAAGCGTAATTTATTTATCATCTTCATTTCATTTGCGTTTTATATACTACATATCTTTTATCCCAAACGATCATCTCGTTTATCATCTTTTGTAATTTCTTAGGCGTAATATCGTTCAGACATTCAGCATAATGGTCGAAATCATACAGCGACTCTCCATTCTTAACAAGTGTCATTAATGCCGTTTTCCATTCGGAAGGAGCCTTATCATGAAGATTTTTATCCTTTGTGACAAGGAATGAACGCTTCATCTTGCCGAGTTCGGACGTACTGATGGGCGATGCCTTGAGCTGCTTTATTATGTCCTTCAACAATCTCTCAACCCACTGCTGATTATCATCCTTCATCGAAACAGTAATCTGAAAATGATATTTCTGCTGCGGAATACCATCATAATAGAGGTCTACGTAAGGCGAATAAACAAGATTTTCTCTTTCACGTAACACTTTCAACACACGATCTTGCAGTACGTCGCGGATAAGCTTCATACATAGAGAGTTTTGAAGCGATGGCGTATAGTTGCCTGCAAAGATATAATTAACCAGTGTCTGACGATCATTTCCACCTTCAAAACCTTTCTTAACAACTTCTTTTCCTATGCGGAAAGGAGCGTTATCCAGTGGTAATTGTAAAGGCTGCACAGCAATCTGAGAAAACGTAGCGACAGCTTTTTGCAAGACATCTTCCATTGAGAAGTTACCTGTCAGAATTATTGTAAGGCGTGAAGGGTCGGCAAATAAGTTCTTATAATAGGTTGTCAACGTATCAATATCCAATGAATCTAACACAGACGCAGTAAGATACCTTCTACTATTATCTAACGAATTACCGACCAACGAATCTATCGTACCTGCCATCAAACGGTCTACATCATGTGCAAGCATCTTATCAAGGATTGTTTCCTTACCTAAGTTTGCAATCTCCGCAGTCACAGTCTCCTTAAATTCCTTACGATTTGTTCCAGGAAAACACATCTTTTGATACACTAAATTAAACAATTCAGTACTTTTGTTTGCTGGAGCAGAAGCCATGAGTTGGTGCCAGAAATTATCGATACCCACGGTCATAGAAATCTTTTCTTGTGTCATAACAGACAATAATGTGTCATTTTGAATTTTATATAGTCCACCCATATCCACATAGCTGACAGCATCGTGCAATTTCAACTGCATTGGAAGCGATAGATCAGCTGTGCCTCCCCTGCCTATTGCCACTAACGAGATAGTTGAATCTTCGTCTATCGTTGGACGAAGAATAATCCTCAATCCATTCTTCAATACGATTTCCTCTGCTCCTATGTCAGTCCATTTATGATAGTTTTCAATACTATCTGGCATAAAAACTGCAGATTTGGTTAAGCATAAAGGAATTATAACATGAGGTTCATTAAGCTTCTCCTTTCCACTAAAGACATATGGAGTACAAGAATGTTTATCACCTATATTCCATGCGGAATCTGCTTTTTCTGCAGTGAGACGATTCGCCCCTAAACTACCATTGGCATAAGTATAGGCATACAATCTGTTCCGACTCAACTGATCAAGTAGCCTCTTCATTAACTGTTGAAGCTGCGCACTGGTTGTATTCACAACTTGCTGTCGCACCCACTCCACCTCGTCGGGGTTCCAAAGTATACGGTCGCCAGCAGTGATATAATCCACGAAATCATCACATATATTTTCTGAAAGACGTTGAGTGGTACCAGGTAAGAGATTATCTAAGCGTGCAGCAATAAGTTGTTGCAGTTCATCATGCTGTACTCCAAAACGCAACAAACGATGACACTCGGATGACACCGCACTTAACTGATGTTCTAAATCGGCAGTGGATGCACCTCGAAATGATAAAACGAAATGATCCTTATCAGCTAAGTACCAGTCATCTGACACATTACATCCTATACTATCTGCTGCTAAACGCTCCGACAGACAATGTACAAGCATACACCTACGTTGTTTCTCAACTGCATCTTGTAATGTCTGTCTCACACAAGTATTATGCGGAATGATAAGTTCCAATTTGTCTTCATACTGAACGCTATCTGCAATCTCCATCCAACTGGCTCCACCAGTGTAATACATAGGGAACTTAGTCAATGGTTTCTCCACATCACCTGAGGGTATTATACCTAATGTCTGAGATAGTTTTTCCACCACTTCCGTAACATTAACCGGTCCAACAATAAGCACAGTGGCATGTGATGGAACATACCATTGTTTATAGAAAGTCTTCAGGTGGTTACTATCAATGCTATTTATCTCCTGCTCGGTAGCAAGCGGAAGACGTTCAGCATAACGGTTATGTCCCATCTTGAGACTGTAGAAATCATCATTCTGCTGATACCCACGCAATTCTTCTACAATGACACTACGTTCTTTCTTTACCCGTTCATTATCAAAATCAATACCACAAAGCCAATCGCGAAGGACCAGAAATGTTGTATCAAGTATGTCTTTATTATCTGAATAATAAGGTAACGAAAGACAATATATAGTGCGGTCGAACCCAGTAAAGGCATTAATATCACGTCCGAACTTCATACCTTGACCTTCAAAATAGTCGACAAGAGCACGTTTAGGAAAGTGCTTTGTACCGATAAAGGCACAGTGTTCCAGAAAATGTGCACAACCTCGCTGATTGTTTTCCTCTTGTAATGAACCGACACTCATAATCATTCTCACCTCAACGCTATGCCGTGGTAAAGCATTAGGCTGTATGATATAACGCAATCCATTACTCAATCTTCCCTCAACAGAGCCTTTCGGTAAAGAAATAGTACTACACCCACTTCGTGAGGACTGTGCTGAAGTATGTCCGGAAGACAGTAAACCAAATATGAAAGCTAACAAAATGGTATATCGAAAAAATCTTTTCTTCATCTTATCTATATTATTATGGAAATAAAGCATAAATAACATACGCTTGTTCATCGTTTCTCGTACTATTATACATTAATTGGAAGACCATCCTGGATTCTGTTCTACCTTATTGAATCGATATTCGGACACAGGAATAGGGAATGTCCAACGATAATCATCTGGCGACACACTGCCGACAACACCGTTTCCCCATTGAGATTGCCGTTTAAGATCTACAGAATGAGTACGTTTAAGATCGAAGAAATTAACCCCTTCACCTATAAATTCTCGTTGTTTATCAACCATAATTAGGTCTAAAAGGGCTTTATTCGAAATCCCCGATGGGGCTTCTGCTACACCTATACAATGCCAATAATGATTGATTAAGGTGCGTGCTGCCTCCGTATCTCCTCTCCTACAATAGGCTTCAGAGACAATATAATAAGCTCCGGCATATCGCATTATATTGATATAAGCCGTTGGCTGGTTTAGCTTATTACATCGATTGTACTTTCCTAAAAGTTCCCTAACAGAACCGTTCATCAAAAAAGGATAGACAAATGAATCCTTCCGCACATCAGACGAGCAGAAAGACAGCTGCGGATTAATCATAAAATAATCACCTTCTTGTACACTATATTGAATACTTGCATAATAAGTTGAGGTAATATTAAAAGCAAATATACGCCCTGAATAGCTATTTGTAGCCCACAAACTATTAATGCCTTCCACTGTAAAATAAGCGTCATTACTTTTTGCCAAAATCTTAGACCCAGCATCAATGGCACCTTGATAATCACCAGAATAGAGTGCTAAATCAGCTAAAAGATACTGCACAGCATCCTGTGAACACCATCCATTACGAGAAGAAGTGTTATTTACTTGCGCAGCATCGGTAAGCAATTCTTTAATCTTTACTACACACTCACGTATTGAAGAACGCTGCTTACTCTCTATTCCAAGTTGGCTTTTCAGGATAACCCCTGGTGCATCAGGATTCGCATCATATGCTGGAGCAAAGATTTTTAACAGTTGGAGATAACACAATGCTTTTAAGGTCTTTGCTTCAGAAGTGATTGCAAGCTTCTCTTTCTCTTCGTTTGTCGTCTCAGTCTTCACACCATTCATACGTTCAAGAAGTCCATCACATTGGGCAATAACATTATAATAATCTATCCAAAGAGTTGGAGCAAGTTTACTGATTTCCTTATCATTCCAGTTATAAAGATTCAAAACACTAACATCCTTTATAGAAAGAGATGTCGGAACGAAGTCGTTTCCCAACAAGGAGAATTCATACTCATAGTGAGGAAAAGACGAATAAGCTGATGCTAACAGAGATCGTGCATTTGTAACATTTGTGATTGCATCAGGATCCGAAAATTGATCTTGTGGCGGAATATTCAGGCTACAAGCGTATAATGATGCCAGACATAAGCCAACTGAAATGCTTTTTATTTTTAATATACTTTGTTTCATATAGCGTTGTCAATGCGTTTCAGAGTAAAACTCTCTATTTCGCAACGTATTATCAGAATGTTAAATTGAGATTAAATGTGAATACTGGTGACATTGTACCTGCAAGTGTACCACTTTCTGGATCTGATTCCTTGTACCTTGTCCATGTAAAAAGGTTAGAACCTTGTAATCCAAAATTTGCATATTTCACGAATGGAATTATCTTATGAAGCCAATCAGACGGAATCCTATAGCGTAGCGATATACTTGATAGCCTTATATAATCACTGCTGCCCACAGTCCGTGTATTAGGATAGAGTGCGAGATTCTCTTCTGCAATGCTTTGCGTATAAAATGGAGTCCAGTATGTCTTATTTTCATCTCCTCGTTTAAACCACATCTTCCGTGTCTGTCCAAGCACAGCATTATATATGGCATTATCGCTATTGCGCACATACTTATACGAAAAGCGTTGTTTTCCACCATATACATAATAAAATGATACATCCATATCGAACTGTTTATAAGAGAAACTGGCATAGAGACTGCCAGAATAAGGTGGTGTCTGATGACCTAAAGCAACGAAGTCGCTTCGCACCAACTGCTCCGTCCCTTGCTTCTCAACACCCTCAGGAGTAAGAAACACGGGATAACCGGTAAGCGGATTGATACCTAACGAGTGTAAACCATATATCATATCATATGCCTTTCCTACCTCATAATCTGGCACTATAGATTGTTCGTCAAGATAAAGTTTATCTGTCCAATAGAGGCTTACTACCTTATTCTCATTATAGGCAATATTTCCTCCTACTGACAATCGGCAGTCAAATCCGTCTAAAATCTTAGCATTCATCCCCAATTCTATACCCCTGTTCTGCAACACACCTATATTGCGCTTAAGAGAAGAGAAACCTGAACTTGTAGCAATAGGTACATCCAAGAGTGCTTGATCTGTGCGACGGTTATACCAGTTGATATTGAACGTAATGCGTTTTATAAATTCTAAGGTCACACCAAAATCCATGGACTTATTCTGCTCCGCCTTCAAATTCTTGTTATAAAGCGACAATAACGACAATATACGACTATCCTCATACGATTGCTCACCAAACATGAAAGTCCCGACTGTATTAGACACCGTCACACCATTGAGATTTGCAGTGACACCATATGATGCCTTAAAGTTTAGACTTGATAAAATCTTATTACTTTTAAGCCAAGAATAATTTGTCGGTGTCCAACCCAAACCTACTGCCCAAGCCGAATTCCAACGCTTGTCTGACGGGAGTATTGACGAAGCATCAGCCTTATAGGTGAAGTAAGCATCATAAATGGTATTATAAGTATAGCCTGCCACGATACCTATACCCATCTGTGCATTTTTGTCACGAGGATTTCTTACAGATGGCTGACGTAACCCATGCAATGAATTATTAATTGCAGAAGGAGCATCCACATTACCTACTCCATATCCGGTGATGCCTACAGCATCATAGTTATAAAGGTAATAATCGAAGTTTGCACCCAGTGTTATATCATGAACATCAGCAAAAACATGGCTGTAAGTAGCCCGAACATTACTCGACAGATTGACTGTTGTGCCTTTAGTCCGACTATAGATTCCCCTTGCATTAACAGGAACGCCACTATTTTGTTCTTGATAAGACGATGCAGGAGTAAAACTGTGGCTGTCATCTTGAAGGTAGTCTAAACCCGCAACATATGCTAATGTCAAGTCTTTCCATGGGGTTAACGTTAAGTTTATATCCACTCCGGCATTCTTATCAGAAGTATCGCTCTGATACTGTTGAGTGAGATCTCTATACGTTCTATTAGGATACGAATAGAGTTCGCCTGTCTTTTGTTCATAAGGATTGAGATTATAAACCAACGAAGTAGGATCATACGATGAGCCATTAGGCGAATTGCTCTTAGCATATCCACCTAACACACCAATCATTAGATAACCCATCTTACCCAACTGCTGGTCTACTCCCATTCTGACACCGAAGCGTTGTTTGTTGTTTCCTTCTATTCTTCCACCCTGATATGTATAGTTTCCTGACAGATAATAAGTTGTATTTCCGTTTCCTCCCTTTATACTCATATTGTGCTTTTGATAGAAGTTGTTATGAATAAGTTCCTTAAACCAATCTGTATGAATACCCTTTAATGCAGACAATCGCATTTCTCCCTCTGCAATCAACTGTTCTTTATTCGGGTCGGAGGCATGATAACGTTCGTAATAATCCCTACTGAAACGATAGCCTGGCGCTGCTGGATTTTGCAACAGACGCTCCAATTCTAATTTCTCCTCCGTATCCATAAGCCGTACACCACGTCTTCCACGCATCGTCAAGCCAAGATCCATACCATATGTGAGTATCATCTTTCCCTTATAACCACGCTGTGAACTTATCTCTAATACACCGTTGGCTGCTTTTATACCATACAGAGCACCAGCAGTGGCATTTTTCAAGACCTTTATGCTTGCTATATCCTGCGGATTTAGATTATAGAACGACTCTGCCGAGATTATCTTTCCGTCAAGTACATAGAGAGGCTCATTGCTCGTATTGCCACGTCTAAACGATGAGTTTCCTCGTATTCTGACCTGCGGTTTACTACCCAGATCTCCAGTATTTATAACGTTCAATCCAGGTATCATACCTTGTAAAGCCAGTCCCATGTCAATCATTGGCTTTTCACTGAGACGTTTCATATCTACCGACTCTACAATTCCTACCTTTGAACGAAGGTCGATGGCATTAATATTACTCTTTGCCTTTACTACGACTTCACCCAAGTAATTCTCTGCCGTCTGCATTCTTACGTCTATTCGCTCACGACCATCATATTTCAATTTCTTTTGAGAAAATCCTACATAGGTAAAGGAAATGACTGAGGCTTTACCAAAATCACCATTTAATTGGTATCGCCCCTTGACATCTGTAATGGTGGCTATCTGAGTTCCTCTAATCTGGACACTCACGCCTATAAGCGGTTCATTGTTGCTATCTGTCACATAACCATAAAGTCTTCGTTTCTGAGCCTCAACTTCTTGAAAAGAAAAGAAGAGGCTCAGAAACGTAAAAATACACCACAAATGAATTTTCTTCATGCCTAAAAAAGTCTATCGTTTGCTTTCAACCCACTTGTTTGTTTGGGCTACAATCCAATCTACAACAAGTGGAGTACAAGCAGGAAGAATACCATCAGCACTATAGACAATCTCCACACCTGTCTTTTTTACAAGGTCACTCTGAACTTCTGTCATCTTATGACGGTCTGCCATTCGCTTCACATCAGACACCAAATATATTCCCTGAACAATAATTCGCTTTTTCTTTTGAGATGCTTTGCTTAATAAAGGCATCAGTTCATTGGCAAAATCATGTCCCATTTCGATAACTGCATGGTCGACATAATCGATTTCTGTATGCTCCTTTGTGTATTTATCAACATTCTTGAGAACTTCCTTCCAAAATCCATCACGCTCTGGATCACCATGAGTAAGGTAAATCACAGCCTCATTAGAAGCATCCTTCGAGAGATTTTGCACACGGTTTAACATACTTTCCTCTAACAAGTAACTGTAATAAAACGTAGGACCGAGAATGATAGGTGTCTTGGTATGTACCAGCTCCGTTTGTTCCTCTGCCAGTTCTTCCAGTACATAGGGATTATATTTATGACCGAGGATATTCGGCAAATCTTCTTCCGTGTGGCTTGATGGTGCCATGAAGACTGGAAGGGCAAAGATTGTATCTGCACCTTCTGCTTCACAGGCTTTCACTACTGATGCTACAGAAGGCTCTGTATATTCCATTAGTGCGACCTTAACGATATCTATTCCCTTTAGTTTTCCCATAGCCAACTGTTTTTTAACAAGTGGTTCAAGATCTAACACAGGTTTCTGCCATGACTCCATAGGAGATCCATGAGCTACAATTATCAACGCATTTTTAGCACTTAGAGTTGCAACAGCAGTTAACATCAAAGCTAACGCTAACATAATTCTTTTTTTCATTGTTTTAGCTGAATTAATTTGTTATTGTAATTCTAATTGATTATAAAAAAGATATATAAATATTTCTTTGGCAAAATTACAATCTTCAACAAAAGTAAACAATACTCAAAAATAATGAAATATGAAGTTTTCAGATAATGGTTGAGAAACTATTAAGATGTTGCCATTTATTTCGCTAACTCGTTTTTTTATAGTAACTTTGCAACCTGTACTATGTACCAATATTAATAATGACCAACAAGATACTTATAACAGGAGCCAGTGGCTTCATAGGCAGTTTTATCGTTGAGGAAGCCCTCAACAGAGATATGGAGGTGTGGGCAGCAGTGAGGAAAACCACATCGCGCAAATACCTTCAGGATAAACGCATACATTTCATTGAGCTCGACTTCAGTTCAAAGGAGCAACTGAAGGCGCAACTCGGTGAGCACGAGTTCGACTACGTCGTACACGCTGCCGGCGTGACGAAATGTCTCGACAAAGCCGACTTCCGTCGTATGAACACCGAGGGCACAAAGAACTTCGTCGATGCGCTCATCGAGCTGCAGATGCCGCTGAAGCGCTTCGTGTTCCTCAGCTCGCTCAGCGTGTTCGGTGCTATACATGAGGAGCAACCCTATCAGGACATCAGCGAGCACGATACGCCGCGCCCAAATACGGCGTACGGCAAGAGCAAGCTCGATGCCGAGAAGTACCTCGACAGCATTGGCAACGACTTCCCCTACATCATTCTGCGCCCTACGGGAGTGTATGGTCCGCGCGAGACCGATTACTTCCTCATGGCAGAGAGCATAAAGAAGCACGTCGACTTCGCCGTGGGCTTCAAGCGTCAGGACATCACTTTCGTGTATGTGCTCGACGTGGTGCAGGCTGTGTTCCTCGCTCTCGACCGTGGCATGAGTGGTAGGAAGTACTTCCTCTCCGACGGTGAGGTGTATAGCTCTACCGAGTTCAGCGACCTGCTGAAGAAGGAGATGGGCGTGAAGTGGATGCTGCGCATCGTGGCACCGGTGTGGGTGCTGCGCATCGTGGCGTTCCTCGGCGAGAAGATGAGCCACATCACCAAGAAACCGTCGGCTCTGAACAACGACAAGTATAACATTCTGAAACAGCGCAACTGGCGCTGCGACATCGAGCCGGCTTGCGACGAGCTTGGCTATCATCCGCACTACAAACTCGCCGACGGCGTGAAGCTCGCCGTTGAGTGGTATAAAAAGAACGGATGGCTGTAATGACTGTGTGCGCAGGTGATTGCCCGGTTGGTGCACTTCTTGCTTGGTTGGTGCACTTTTACTTGGTTGGTGCACTTGAGACAAGTGCACCCCCTAAAAACGCTTCGGCTTGATGTATTACACTTAAGACAATGAAATTCTTTACACAACTTTTCTCTATAGACAAATCGCCCAGACGCGGACTTTTGGCACTGGAGTGGCTCGTGATGGCATACACGGTGTTCACACTGCTTGTGGCTCTCTTCACCTACACCAACCTGCAGAACCCCGACGCAATGATATGGGGACGTGTGCGTGTGGTGGCAATGACCGTGGCGCTGTGGTTGGCTTATCGCCTTGTGCCCTGCCGACTGACGCTGCTGGCGCGCGTAGTGGCGCAGATGTCGCTATTAGCGTGGTGGTACCCCGACACGTATGAGCTGAACCGTATGTTCCCCAACCTCGACCACGTGTTCTGCCGCGCAGAGCAGTCGATGTTCGGCTTCCAACCGTCGCTCTCGTTCGCCTCCACCTTCTCGTGGGCACCCATCAGCGAGCTGATGAGCATGGGCTACGCTGCCTATTATCCAATGATTGGTTTGGTGGCGTTCTTCTACTTCTTCGCACGCTACAACGAGTTTCAGCGAGCTTCGTTCATTCTGCTCGCCTCGTTCTTCATCTACTACATCGTGTTCATCTTCGTGCCCGTTGCCGGACCGACGTTCTACTTCAAGGCGGTGGGTATAGAGAATATCACGAACGGCTTCTTCCCTGCCGTCGGCACCTACTTCAACACTCATCAGGAGTGTCTGCCCACTCCGGGCTACGTAGACGGTTTCTTCTACGACCTCGTGGAGCAGGCTAAGGCTGCAGGCGAACGCCCTACCGCCGCCTTCCCATCGTCGCACGTAGGCGTATCGACGGTGTGCATGTGGCTTGCTTACCACGCACGCAACCGCCGTCTGCTCTACTTCATGACACCGTTCTACGTGTTCCTGTGTCTCGCCACGGTGTACATCCAGGCGCACTACGCCATCGATGCCCTTGCCGGACTCGTCAGCGGCACTCTGCTCTACTTCATACTGCTATTCACAACGAAGGGGATAAGATGTTGAAGTGGTGAGATGGTGAGGTGGTGAGATGGTGAAAAGATGTTGTTGTGGTGAGGTGGTGAGGTGGTGATACCATCCGCATCGGTCGGCGCAGACATCCGCATCGGTCGGCGCAGACATCCGCATCG
>OODA01000860.1_pt1 | contig 12851 bp, 10 predicted proteins | sample 1671341 | NCBI WGS metagenome assembly OODA01 (sample SAMN06348147, study PRJEB24527) | human gut metagenome | biome: human gut; feature: ankylosing spondylitis patient; material: feces | host: Homo sapiens | place: China | collected 2015-10 | reverse complement strand
TCTGGCATTATGCAGGAGATTTTCTTGAGGGAGATGAATGGGATACGGTCATGAACTATCCGTTTTATCTGAATCTGATCGATCTGCTGGCAGATGAAAAGATACAGGTCAGTCAGTTTATACAGAATCTTGGATATTTGAAGGGACGTCTAAATAAAAAATGTTATCCTCTTATGTGGAATCTGATTGACAGCCATGACACAGCAAGATTTTTACATCTGTGTAATGGAAATAAGAAAAAACAGCATCTGGCAGCGGCTTTTCAGCTGTTATTGCCGGGAATGCCAATGATTTATTATGGGGATGAGTTTGCGATGCCGGGAGCAAACGATCCGGATTGCAGGCGCGGTATGTACTGGGATGAAGAATATCAGGACAAAGAGATGTATGAATGGTATAAACAGCTGCTTTGGATCCGAAAAAAACATGCGTGTATTTCAGAAGGCGAACTGATCGGGGCAATTACAAAGGATGAGGAAGAAACAATAGTCCTGATTCGAAAAAATGTCGAAGAGACAATTGCCTTGATTTTTAATTGCAGCAGTAATGCAAAGAACTTTAGCGAGTATGAGGGAAAATATAATTTGCTTAGAGATGAACCGTTTAATGGAAAAGTTGAGGGGCTTGATGCTGCGGTAATCATGCTTTAAGAATATAGAAGAATGACTCCTGTTTGCATATATTATCTGCAGACAGTATAGTCTGTATGGTCAGTCAATTGTTATATATAAATTCTAAGAACTAAGGAAGAACTACTGTATGTTAAATAAAAAAGATTTCTTAAAATATGCATCGACATTAGCATTTCCGATTATGCTCCAAAATCTGATCGGAACATTGGTAAACATTGCAGACACGGTAATGCTTGGATACGTGAGCCAGACTGCCATGTCGGCTTCATCGCTTGCGAACCAGTATACGTTTATTCTTTTCTGCTTATATTATGGAATGGCAACAGGTACTTCGGTTTTATGTGCCCAGTACTGGGGAAAAGGTGATAAAAAGACAGTTGAGAAGATTCTTGGTCTCGCAGAACGTATCTCCCTGATTATTTCTCTTATATTTTTTGTTATCTCTTTTACTATGCCAACGGCAATTATGAAGATTTTTACAAACAGTCCTGACACGATCGCTGCCGGAAGTGAGTATCTGAAGGTGATTTCATTTTCATTTTTATTCATGGGATTCTCACAGATTTTTATGAGCTCTCTCCGAAGCATCGGGAAAATCATGCTGCCGTCGGTTACGTATATTGTTTCGCTTTGTGTCAATGTACTTTGTAATGCATCCTTCATTTTTGGATTGTTTGGTCTTCCAAAGCTCGGTGTTACCGGTGTTGCACTTGGCACTGTGATTGCCAGAATCTCAGAAGTGTTGATTTGTCTGATTTACTCATTACGCAGTTCAGACGTCAGATTCAGAATAAAATATTTCTTTGCAAAATCAGATATTCTGTTTCAGGACTTTATAAAAATTGCCACTCCGGCCGTGATAAATGACGTTGTCTGGAGCTTTGCCAATTCAGCATTTGCAGCAATTCTTGGTCATATTAGTGATGATATGGTTGCAGCAAATGCCGTTGCTGTTATGGTGGTAAATATCGGCGCTATCGCCTGCCGTGGTTTTGCCAACGCTACTACGATCATTGTCAGTCAGGAACTTGGGAAAGACCGCATCGATACAGCAAGAGAGTACGGAAAACGAATGCTTAGAATAACATTTATTGTCAGCCTGATCGGATGTGCCGTTATTCTGGCGATCCGCCCTGTGATACTGAATTTCTACCGGGATAAATTAACAGAGACGGCTATTTATTATCTTGGCATTTTTATCATTATGACAACCTGGCGTTTTGTGGGCGAAGGTATTAATACCTGTCTTATATGCGGCTGCTTCAGGGGTGGCGGTGATGCCAGATTTGGAATGATCGTAGATACTATATTTATGTGGCTTGTTGCAGTCCCACTTACCTTCCTTGCAGCATATGTTTTCAAACTGCCACCTGTCTGGGTATACTTTGTCATGACTCTGGACGAGTTCGAAAAAATGCCTGTGGTATTTATTCACTATTTCAGAAATAAATGGCTTACGAACATTACCAGAGATTTTGAGTGATTGCAGTTACCGTAAAGTTTTCTAAACAAGTTGATAAAAAACAAGACTGTCAGATTAAAGTTTCGGTAAATAAGGGGTAACATCATACTCCTGAATGAATTTTACAAATTTAGTTAGCTGATCCGGTACAAAAACACCCTTTTTCCAGATGATACCAAATTTACTGGTGATTTCCGGGGATACCGGGATCACAACAAAATCACGGGGATTGGTAGCGAGAGAGGAATACAAAAAAGCACCACATTTACCACCCCGGACAAAATTAAGGACAGTAACGAGCTGGCTGCAGTACATGTGGACATTTGGTGTGATCCCGGCACTGCGCAGACGGGTGATGACTGTCTGGGTTTGAACAGAGTCCGTATTGAATAAGATAATGGGCTCATCTTTTAACATATCCATTGTAATTTCTTTTTCACCGGCATACCGGTGCGTCTTGGAAACACAGTAGACATATCTGTCTTCCATCATGACATAACTGTTATATTTATCCAGATTATAAAAATCCATATTTGCCATGGCGATATCTAACTGTTCATTGTCGACTAAAGTACGGGCGCGGAGGGAGCCATATTCTAAAAGCTGAATGGGTATATTATACTGTTCCTGAAACTGGTCGGTCACCCGCGGAAAAAATACCGTGCTGATCATAGGAGGAATACCGATCCGCAGCGGGTGCCGCTTTTTTTCAATATTTGAAAAGTCGGTGTACAGTTCCTGCGTCTGTTTTAGAATAAATTCTGCTTTCTGATAAAAAGCCGCACCGTCTTTGGTGAGGGAAATTCTGTTCTTTCCATGGTTAAAAAGTTTCAGATGAAATTCTTTTTCCAGATCCCGGATCGAAGTGGAGATCGTAGGCTGGGAAACATAGAGCGCGTCAGCCGCGCGGGTAATACTATGGTAGCGGCATACCATACAAAAGTATTCTAATTGTGTCAGTGTCATAGAATCCTCCGTCATTGTACAGAAAAATTATACTATAGTTTCAGTATAGGAAAAAACTATGCTGACGTCAAGTATATGAAATGTACATTATACTGAAAATGCGATATGCTGTGTTTACAAAAGGAAAACGACAAGGCCATGTCACTTTTTAACATGATAAAAAAGAGAAAAAAGGAGGTTTTCTATGAGCCCGACAGTAATTACATTAATATTTCTGGCATTTGCCATTATCATGTTTGTTACAGAGAAGATTCCACTCGGTCTGACATCCATGATTGTCTGCATTGGTCTTGTGATTACCGGTGTGTTGAGCGTAAGTGATGCTTTCAATGGATTTATCAACAGTAACGTGATTCTGTTTGTTGCCATGTTCATTGTAGGCGGGGCATTGTTTGAAACCGGTATGGCAAATGAGATTGGAAGTCTGGTAACAAAATTTGCAAAAACGGAACGCAGTCTGATTATCGCAATCATGGTGATTGTGGCAGTTATGAGCGGATTTCTTTCCAACACCGGTACGGCAGCAGTTCTTATTCCGGTTGTAATTGGAATTGCAGCGAAGTCAGGGTATAAGCGGTCAAGACTTTTAATGCCGTTAGTATTTGCAGCAGCAATGGGAGGAAATCTTTCACTGATTGGTGCACCCGGCAATATGATTGCACAATCTGCACTTGAACCGTTGGGATTGAAATTTGGATTTTTCGAGTATGCGATTGTCGGTTTGCCGATTCTGATCGTTGGTATTCTATTTTATGCTACGATCGGATTTAAAATTTTACCGCATCATGACACGACGGATGCAGATGATTCTATTTTTGATGAGTCACAGGATTTTAGCAATGTTCCAAAGTGGAAAAAAGTATTATCGCTGGTGATTCTGATTGCCACCCTGATAGGGATGATTTTTGAAGAACAGATTGGTGTAAAACTTTGTATCACAGGCTGCGTAGGAGCAATTTTATTAATCCTCACCGGTGTCATTTCTGAAAAGAATGCTTTAAAATCCATTGATTTAAAAACTATTTTCCTGTTTGGAGGTACGCTTTCTCTGGCAAAGGCACTCGAGGTTACTGGAGCAGGAGAACTGATTGCAGATAAGGTGGTTGGAGCATTGGGTGAAAATCCTTCTCCGGTACTATTCACTTTTGTGGTGTTTATTCTGTGCTGTATCATGACAAACTTTATGTCAAATACAGCTACTACAGCCCTGATGGCACCGATTTGTATATCCATTGCCCAGGGAATGGGTGCAGATCCAAGAGCAGTTCTGATGGCATGTGTCATAGGAGGTTCCTGTGCCTACGCTACTCCAATCGGAATGCCTGCCAATACGATGGTAGTCGGAGCCGGCAACTATAAATTTATGGATTATGTAAAAGCCGGAATGCCGTTGATCGTCATTGCAACCGTGATCAGCATGATTATTTTACCAATAGCATTTCCATTTTATCCGTAGGATAAAATTTTTATCACGTAGGATAAAATTTTTATCACGTAGGATAAAATTTCACTTTTAAATTATATTATTAAAAAATCTGGAGGAAAAAAATATGTCAAATGAAGTACAAGTAAAGAAACTGACTGATATTATGGCGCAGTTCGTAGGATTTACAGCAAAGAAGCTGCCGGATGATGTTATCGCAAAATTGCAGGAACTGAGAGACAAAGAGGATTCTCCTATGACGAATGTCATCTACGATACCATGTTCCGCAACCAGGAACTGGCATTGAAATTAAACCGTCCTTCCTGTCAGGATACCGGTGTATTACAGTTCTGGGTAAAATGTGGAACAAAATTCCCACTGATTGATAATCTGGAAGCATTACTGAAGGATGCAGTGATGCAGGCTACAGTTGCAACACCGCTTCGTCACAATTCCGTAGAAACTTTTGATGAGTACAATACAGGTAAAAATGTAGGAAAAGGAACCCCTACTGTATGGTGGGACATTGTTCCAAATTCCGATAAATGTGAAATCTATACTTACATGGCAGGTGGAGGCTGTACGCTTCCTGGCAATGCCACGGTTTTAATGCCGGGCGAAGGCTATGAGGGAGTGACCAAGTTTGTATTAGATCGTATGACAACTTATGGATTGAATGCATGTCCTCCACTTTTGGTTGGTGTCGGCGTTGGTACTTCCGTAGAAACAGCAGCATTAAATTCGAAAAAGGCACTGATGCGTCCGGTAGGTTCTCACAATGACAATGCTAACGCTGCTAAGATGGAGAAATTGTTGGAAGACGGTATTAATGCCATTGGTCTTGGACCGCAGGGTATGGGTGGCAATTATTCTGTCATGGGAGTTAACATTGAGAATACCGCACGCCATCCATCTGCGATTGGTGTGGCAGTAAATGTAGGCTGCTGGAGCCACAGAAGAGGACATATTGTATTTGATAAGGACTTAAACTTTACGGTAGATACCCATACCGGTTTTGAATATAAGGAAGAGAACTAATTCAGAAGGGAGAGAATAATTATGGCAGTAGAAATAAAAGATGGTAAGAAAATTCTGGTAACACCTGTATCGGCAGAGGATTTAAAGGATATTCATATTGGAGATATTGTATACCTGACAGGAGATATTACAACCTGTCGTGATGTGGCACACCGTCGTGTTGTAGAAGAGGGAAGAGAGATTCCTGTGGATGTCAGAGATGCTGCAATCCTGCATGCCGGCCCGATTATCCGCCCCTTGGGAGATGACAAATACGAGATGGTATCCGTAGGCCCTACGACATCTATGAGAATGGAAAAGTTTGAGTATGAATTTGTAGAGACCACAGGCGTCCGTGTCATTGTAGGCAAGGGCGGCATGAAGGAAAATACCGAGAGAGCCTGCAAGGACTTTGGTGCAATCCATTGTGTATTTCCTGCAGGAAATGCAGTCGTGGCAGCAGTAGAAGTGGAAGAAATCGTGGAGGCACAGTGGAAAGATCTGGGAATGCCTGAGACTTTGTGGCATTGCCATGTAAAAGAATTTGGACCACTGATCGTATCCATTGATTCTTATGGAAGAAACTACTTTGAAGAGAAGAAAGTGGAATATAATAAAAAGAAAGATGAGCAGGTCGAAATCATCAGCAAACAGGTCGGGTTCATCAAATAAAATCCGAACATAGTAAATATGTGTAGAAAAATAAAAGACCTTCTGTGGAAAAAGCTGGATTCATCAAAGGATGAAACAGGCTTCTGCAGAAGGTCTTTTTAATACCATAAGCAATGCTGATCATATATCACGGGCTGGACCAATGCGTATTGTGAAGAAAAAATAATTGACATAGCAGAAGTATTACCCTATAATCGTTCTAAAAAGAACAATAAGGAGGTGCAGATGTATTTCTGGGACAAGCATAAGACGATTACAAACTATTATGAATTACTTTCTGGCGAGGTGTGCGATCAATATGAGTTAACACAGATGGAATACGATATAATTATGTTTTTACATAATAATCCACATCATAATACTGCAGCGGAAATAGTAAGGATCAGAAAGTCAACGAAATCACATGTTTCATCTTCACTGAAAAAATTGGAAAACAAAGGTCTTATAAAAAGAAAACAAAGTAAAGATAATAAAAAACATATTGAAATTGTCCTTCTGGATGATGCGGCACTTATCGTGGACGCAGGATTAAACGCACAAAAACAGTTTGCACAGAATGTTTTAAGAGGGCTGACAGAAGAAGAAAAGCATGTGTGTATGAATGTATTTGACAAAATTTGTAACAATGCGGAAGAACTATTAAGAGGAGAGAGCAAGTGAAAAAGAGTAATTATAAACCACAGATTCCGGATTTGATGGAAGCAGTCTTTGATGCAGTGTATCTGACTTTTGATCTGGCAGCAGCAGTCTTATTTTTTTTATTCTCAAAAGGAAATATCCTGTATGTACTATATGGAATACTGACATTGACACTTTGTGGAGGGGATGCTTTTCATCTGGTGCCAAGAATTATAAGGGCTGTACGTGGAACCAATGATAAAATAAAGAGACAGCTTGGAATTGGATTGCAGGTATCGTCTATCACAATGACGATGTTTTATATTCTTTTAATGTATATATGGAAATATACATTCCCGGAATTAAAAATACCAGTAGTCATTGAGGTTGTTATATGGATATCAGCGGTTATCAGAATTGTGATATGTATGTTTCCGCAGAATAACTGGTGTACAGATGAAGGAAATATGAAATTATCTGTTATAAGAAATGCGGTCTTTGCTGTTACCGGTATAGGTGTAATGATCTTATATCTGATTTCCGGAAATACATATGGATATCATATGACGAGGATGGCTGCAGCCATCATTATTTCTTTTGGATGTTATCTTCCGGTAACACTGTTCAGTAAAACAAAACCGCAGGTCGGATTATTAATGATACCAAAGACCTGCGCATATATGTGGATCATTGTAATGGGGCTTCAGCTTATGTTTTAAGAGCAGTAATATCTGCAGAAAGGCAGGAAATTATAGTGAATGTAGAAAGATTTGTAAAACTAATGACAGGACATTTTGATAACAAAGAACAATTTACAGAAATGAAAGAAGCGGGGAAAATATTTCCATATGCACAGCATGTGAATACTGTCTGTAACGATAAAATAAAAAATCTGAAAAGTTTACACCAGCTATATATCAGGAAAAGGATGGTGTCTGGGAAGGGGGCAGTGTGAGCCAATTTACCCCGGTTATGGTATTCAGGCTGTGGGAGAAGTTTTCAGACACTTGTCTGGAGGTATCCGAAAGTATGGAAGTCCATGGAAAGAGAACATTTGGATATGATGTGCCGATTAGATATAAAAGGGCAGCAAGTGAGGGATAAAGCAGGAAAGTTCATTGGTATTTGCCAGAGCAGAGTCTCTGGGAAAAGGGAGAAATATGATAATGTCAAAAGATGAATATTTAATCACAGATGAGCCCCTTAAAGCACTGACAATATTTGCAATGCCGATGATTCTCGGCAGTTTTTTTCAGCAAGTGTATAATATGGCTGATTCCATCATTGTTGGTCAGTTTGTCGGTTCCTCTGCACTTGCAGCTGTCGGTGCCTGTGCTGCACTGACGAATGTATTTATTTGTGTGGCATTAGGTGCCGGTGTCGGTGCCGGTGTGCTCGTAAGCCGCTATTTTGGTGCCGGAGATTATGGTAAAATGAAAACAATTGTGTCAACATCGTTGGTCAGTTTTCTGATTTTAAGCCTGCTTCTGGGTGGCTTTGGTTTTTGTTTTTCACATTCAATGATGAATTTATTACAGACACCAACTGATATACTGGAGGAAGCAGTACAGTATCTCCGCATTTATTTTGCAGGATTTCCATTTCTGTTTATGTATAATATTCTTTCAACGATGTTTAACTCAATTGGAGAATCAAAAATACCATTGGGTCTTTTGATATTTTCTTCTATTTTAAATATTCTTATGGATCTTTGGATGGTGGCAGGACTTGGTCTCGGTGTGTTCGGGGCAGCCCTTGCAACCCTTATTGCACAGGGGATTTCTGCGGTATTTTCATTTCTGATTTTCTTTTGCCGGATGCGTCAATATAAGAGTCAATTTCAGTGGTTTGATGGTCAGGAGTTACATTTGATGCTCAAAATTGCTGTACCGTCGATTCTCCAGCAGTCCACAGTGTCAATTGGTATGATGATCGTACAGGCAGTTGTAAATCCATTTGGTACACAGGCACTCGCAGGTTATGCGGCAACAATGAGAGTAGAGAATGTTTTTTCGTTGATATTTGTGTCCATCGGCAATGCGGTTTCACCGTATGTCTCACAGAATCTTGGTGCAAAGAAAATTAACCGCATCAAAAAAGGATATCACGCTGCGCTGGTATTAGACCTGTGTTTCGCAATTCTTGCATTTGTAGTTATTGAAACCATGTACACACAGATTTCTTCATTATTCCTGGGTAAAGATGGAACTGACTTAGCATATCAGGTGTCCGGGGATTATATGAGATGGCTTGGCTGTTTTTTTATCTTCATGGGTATTAAGATGGCAACAGATGGAGTTCTGCGTGGACTTGGGATTATGCGTCCATTTCTCATTGCAAATATAGTTAACCTTGCGATCCGCCTGTCTGTTGCCATGATTTTTGCACCATGTTTTGGCATTGCATTTGTCTGGCTTGCTGTACCGGCTGGCTGGTTTGCAAATTTTCTGATTTCTTATATGGCACTTAGGAAATCATGGCCGGTTTCAACAGTCTGTAACAGTGTTGCGAACGGATAGTTACTGTTCACAGGCAGGCATTTTCTGAACTGAAAATGCCGTATGATACAGTGGTGGCAGCAGATTTTGCCGATTTGGAATGCGAAGCATCGGCAAAATCCGTTACTGGAACGAGGTACGAGTGAACAGTAACAACGGATAAGTGATGGGATGTAAATATTTTATAATGGATGTTTTCAGGCTTGTTTTAATGTGTTAAAATATAGACTATAAATCCATGCATGATAGTGCAAAAAGCGGGAGGTTCTGTTATGGCAAAAGACGATTCATTAAAGAAACCAAAGAAGATAGAGGTCAATCGTATTATGATTTTTATATCATCGATATTGATACCATTTTTGTGGATTGATCTGTATTTAGTTTCGAAGAATACATCAAAACTGATGGTTGTGGGTATTATTGCAGCGCTTATTTTAGTATGGACAGGTTTGCTTGTCACATATATCCATAGGATGAAAAATGAGGAAAAAGCCCATTCGGATGAACAGGTAGAAGAACTGCTGCGTACAGGAAAAGCCAATTATCTGATGCAGAAAAAGTTAGCGGAAAAGATAGATAATATCGGAGAAAAAGATGCAGTTCCAGCGGATGAGATCATTACGGCACAGAAGGCAATTGCAAAGCTGATGCTTGCACGAAACAAAGAAAATACAGATGCTCTTATGCATTCGAATGAGCAGGTGATTGAAAAAACGTTGGAAGTAGAAGAAAAGCTTTCTGAAAACAGTCAGCAGATCATGGACATGCAGAAAAACCAGATGGATGAAAAATTACAGGAATTGATGCAAAGTCAGAAATTAGTTCTTGATAATTTAAATGCTGTCAAAGAATCACTGCAGAGTGACATGCAGGATGTTTTGTCAAATATGATTCATGACACATTGGAGAAAGAACTTGCATCTGCCATAGAGCAGATACATACTTATGTGAAAGAGGCGGTAAGTCAGGCTGTTGGTTCAGTAAAGGAGAATCCTGCTGCGGAAGTGCCGGTTATGGCAGCTGTTTCCCCGGCAATGGATGAACAATTACCAGACATGGGAATGCCGGAAATAGATGAAGAATTACCAGATCTAGGAATGCCGACAGAAGATGAAGAGTTGCCGGATCATGGAATGCCGACAGAAAGTGAAGAGTTGCCGGATTCAGGAATGCCGACAGAAGATGAAGAGTTGCCGGATTCAGGAATGCCGACAGAAGATGAAGAGCTGCCGGATCTTGGAGTACCGACAGAAGATGAAGAGTTGCCGGATCTGGGAATGCCGGCAATGGATGAAGATCTGTCTAATATGGAACTGCCAACATTGGGAGAAGAATTATCAGAAACAGAACTCCCGGATTTAACTGACGGCGGAGATCTGGATGAGGAACCGGTAATCGGCGAAATGCCATTAATGGATGAAGAAGAACCGGAAGCAGCCGATACATCCCTGATAGATGAGGAACCGTCAATCGGCGAGATGCCGTTAATGGAAGAGGAAGAGCCGGAAGCAGCCGATACATCCCTGATAGATGAGGAACCGTCAATTGGAGAGATGCCGTTAATGGAAGAGGAAGAACCTGCGGCGGTTGATACATCCTTAATGGAGGAAGAACCGTCAATCGGCGAGATGCCGGTTTTTGATGATTTGAACGATGCTGCATCAGCCGTGGAGGAGGTGCAGGCAGAACCGGTAGAAGAAGTGGAAGCGGAAGAAGTTCCGATTACGGAGGAAGCAACAGTAGAGCCGGATACGGATGCAGTAACTTTGACAGAAGAAATTCCGGTATCTGCGGATGAGTCAGTGATTGAAGAAGTAAAAATTCCGGAAGAGACAACCGTTACGGAAGAAATCCCGGTATCTGCAGATGAGTCAGTCATCGAAGAAGTACCGGCACAGGAAGCGTCTTCATCCATGGCAGATATGAGCAATCCAAATAAGATCATGACACCGGATGAAATTGCAGCGTTGATCGCAAATTTATAGAAATGCATCATAAGTAAAACGCAATTAAAGATGTATTTGAAAGGGCGTGTGAAAAAATGATTCTTACTTTTTCACACGCCCTTTTTGGCATTTGGTCATCAAAGCTCTGCGGTAATGCGCACGATCTCTTTGATTACAGCTACAGCAGTTTTCATTCCCTCCACACTGATGTGTTCGAATGGACCGTGGAAACCGTAACCGCCTGTGCCAAGATTCGGGCACGGAAGTCCCATAAAGCTTAAACGCGCGCCGTCGGTACCGCCGCGTACCGGACGTGAGACTGGTTCAAGACCAACAGAAGAAATAGCTTTCTTTGCGATATCCACAACATAAGTATTTTTCTCAATGATTTCCAACATATTTGCGTAGGAATCGTGGATAGTCAGTGTAACAGTTCCGACACCGTATTTTTGGTTCATGGAATCTGCGATTTCCTGCATTTTTTTCTGACGTGTTTCAAACATCACTTTATCGTGATCACGAATGATGTAGGAAAGAGTTGCTGCGGCAACGTCGCCGGACATATCGGTCAGATGATAGAAACCTTCTCTTCCCTCGGTGTGGGCAGGCGTTTCCAATGGAGGAAGCTGAGACTGGATCTCACATGCAACGAGAGCGGCATTGACCATGATATCTTTCGCCTCACCAGGGTGGACATTCACGCCTTTGACAGCGAAAACTGCGCTTGCGGCATTAAAGTTTTCATAGGCAACTTCACCCTCGTAATCGCCATCTACCGTGTAAGCAAAATCTGCTTTAAAGTAGTCAAGATCAAACAGATCCGCACCACGTCCGACTTCTTCGTCCGGTGTAAACCCGATCCAGATATCGCCGTGTGGAATGTCAGAGGAGATGAGCTGTTCAGCAGCAGTCATGATCTCAGCAACGCCTGCCTTATCGTCTGCACCAAGCAAAGTTGTGCCGTCTGTCGTGATCAGGGTTCTGCCCTTTAAAGTTTTCAATTCCGGAAAATCAGATGTTTTTAAAACGTCACCGGTTCCTTTTAAAATAACATCCTCACCGTTGTAATCCGGAATGATCTGGGGTTTGACATTTTCACCGGAAAAATCAGGTGCCGTATCCATATGGGAAATAAAGCCGACCGCTTTTTTGTCTTCGTATCCAGGGGTAGCCGGGATCAGGCCGTAGATGTAACAGTGGTCTGTCAGTGTTACTTTCTGCAAACCAAGATCAAGTAATTCTTTTTCTAATTCTTTTGCCAGGTTAAATTGTCTGTCCGTAGAAGGAATCGTATCGGAATCTTCACTCGAAGTAGTCCAATAGGAAACATATTTTAATAGTCTTTCATCAACACGCATGATAAATGAGTGACCTCCTTTAAATTTGATAGACTAAAAAAAGTGCGTTTTTCAGTCCATGAATAAAATACCACAGAATAGAAAATCCGCCAATGAAAAAAATGAAGATTTTCTAAAAAAACGCTTGCAATTTAAAAAAAATTAATATATAATATCATTTGTGTTCACGAGAGATAAACATATGCGCCACTAGCTCAGCTGGCAGAGCACCTGACTCTTAATCAGGGTGTCCAGGGTTCGAACCCCTGATCGCGCACT
>OODA01000859.1_pt1 | contig 12858 bp, 10 predicted proteins | sample 1671341 | NCBI WGS metagenome assembly OODA01 (sample SAMN06348147, study PRJEB24527) | human gut metagenome | biome: human gut; feature: ankylosing spondylitis patient; material: feces | host: Homo sapiens | place: China | collected 2015-10 | reverse complement strand
CCATACAGAGACAGAAGCATAGAGGAGAATCTTGATCTGTTCGAGAGAATGAAGAACGGTGAGTTCCCTGACGGAAGTAAGGTACTCCGTGCAAAGATAGATATGGCAAGTCCTAACATCAACATGAGAGATCCTATTATCTACAGAATAGCGAGAATGAACCACCACAACACAGGTGACAAGTGGTGCATTTACCCTATGTATGACTTTGCACATCCTATCGAGGATGCCATCGAGGGTGTTATATGTACACTTGAGTTTGAGGATCACAGACCGCTGTATGACTGGGTGGTTATGGAGCTCGGTTACAAGGATTCACCTGAGGGCACACCAAAGCAGATAGAGTTCGCAAAGCTTTACCTGACAAATGTCATAACAGGTAAGAGATACATCAAGAAGCTTGTCGAGGACGGAATAGTAGACGGATGGGATGACCCACGTCTTGTAAGTATTGCAGCCCTCAGAAGAAGAGGCTTCACACCATCAGCTATTAAGAAGTTCATGGAGCTGGTTGGAATATCCAAGAGCCAGTCGTCTGTTGATTACGCTATGCTTGAGTATTGCGTGAGAGACGACCTGAAGCTCACAGCCAAGAGATACATGGCAGTTGTTGATCCTGTAAAGCTTGTCATCGACAACTATCCTGAGGATCAGGTTGAGTACCTCGATGTCGAGAACAATCAGGAGAACGAGGAGCTCGGAAGCAGAAAGGTAGCATTCAGCAAGTATCTGTATATAGAGAGAGAGGACTTCATGGAGGAGCCTCCTAAGAAGTATTTCAGACTGTTCCCTGGCAACGAGGTTCGTCTTAAGAATGCATATTTCGTAAAGTGCGTGGGATTTGAGAAGGACGAGGACGGCAATGTCACAACAGTACATTGTACATATGACCCAGAGACAAGAAGCGGTTCAGGCTTTGAGGGACGCAAGGTCAAGGGAACCATTCACTGGGTATCGGCAGAGAGCGCAATAGATGCAGAGGTTCGTCTGTATGAGAATATCATCGATGAGGAGAAGGGGAAGCTCAACGACGATGGTACATTGAATCTCAATCCAAACTCACTTGTTATCAAACAGGGATGTAAGCTTGAGAAGGCATTTGAGGAGGCTCAGCCGGGAGAGGCATTCCAGTTCCTGAGAAATGGTTTCTTCTGTGTTGACTCAAAGGATTCTACAGCGGAGCATCCTGTATACAACAGGATCGTGTCACTCAAGAGTTCTTACAAGCCGGGCAAGTAATTACCGGGGATGCGTTTATAATTTATGATGTGGGGATTGGCGTTTATCCTGTGGGGGGATATGCGTACATCAAAATAGGTGATTGGAAACAAAAATATGAAAGATGAGAGTAAGAAGGTATACATACTTTTGTCAAAGACAAAAACAGTTCCTTCAAATCTCATAAAGCTTATGACCAGAGAGCCGTATTGTCACACATCTCTGGCACTGGACATAAGTCTTGATGAGATGTACAGTTTTGCAAGGAAAGGTGTATACAATCCATTTAACAGTGGATTTATCAGTGAGAACATAGAAAAGGGAATATTTGGAAAGCACAAGGGAACCAGATGCGCTGTGTATGAGCTGAAGGTCACGAGTAAGCAGTATGACAGGATACAGCAGGAGCTCGCCAGATTCAAGAAGCATCCGGACAGATACGGATATAACTTCATGGGTGTATTCAGCGTATTTTTCCATCTTGCGTATGAGAGGGAATACAATTTCTTCTGTTCACAGTTCGTGGCATCGGTGTTGAAAAATGCCGGTGTGGATATATTCCACAAGAAACCGGGACTTGTCAAGCCGGGGGATTTCAGAAGGTGCCCTGAGCTCAGACCGATATTTACCGGGCTTCTCACAGAATACAGAGCATATCTCCATGAGAGAATGAAACAGGCTCATGGCATAGAGAACACAGGCAGAAGGCCTGGCATGATAAAGCCGGCGCTTCCGGATGGTCTCATTGCATGGAGAGTCAGTTAAAATAAGCCGCTTTACAGATATGTAAGGCGGCTTTTATTTATTGTCATGTGTTTATTATTCTACAAATGTATGGCCAATCTTGATGATCCCCCTCGGGAGGGCGTCCTTGGAATTCTTCCATGGCTCGTTCTTGTATCTGTAGTCAAACTTGTCTATGAACCAGCGCAGGTCACCATTGACACGTTCTATATTGTCAAAGTATACCTTGTTGAGGATTTCGATGAACTGCGCATACTGTTCCTTGCTCAGTTTGTTCTGGCCTGTCTTGTACAGTATTCCGTAGTGGTATGTACAGAAGCCTTTGCTCGTAGCAAATTTGTCCCTGAACTCGGAATCTCTTTTCCACATATGGAAGATAGTGTCTACATAACGTACGAACATGTCATCCATACGTCCACAAATGAAGCAGCTTTTCTCCATATTCTCTATATAATCGACAACAGGTGCATTTGGCGTGTTCTTGCCGAACAGACCGGCTTTGGCGGCGGGACCTTTGGCAGCCAGCGCCCTCATATCTTGTATAGTCTTATTCATATGGGTGTTCATCATGAGTGCCAGACCCAGACGATTCTTTTCCTGATAGAGCATTCTCAGATGATGACTGCAAAAACCAAGCTTGTCAGTCATGGCACGGTTGTCGTCCTCCATGTAGCTTGGCCCCATCGTATATTCAATTGCATTTCGTTCAAGATCCTTCTGCATCTGGCACATAGGGCATTCGCAGCCGCTGTCAAATGCATCGTTTACTGGTATAGTGTATATCTGTTCAGCCATAGATCCTCCTGTTTGTGATAGTGTCAGTTTTTGCCACACTGCTTATGTGACATTGAAAATAATATACAGGTATTATACAATAGCCTGGAGAAATTTATAAGACAAAAAGCACAATTATACAAATATGAAATGGCAGGTGTACGGAAGATGAATGTAAGTTGTGATGGCAATATAGTTACGGTAGACGGAGTGAAGGATTTCAGACTTTCTCAGATACTTGAGTGTGGTCAGTGCTTTCATTTTGACAAGCTTGATGATGAAGTGTATGAGGTCATAGCATTTGGCAGGGCTGTGAAGATGGAACAGTCAGGCGGCGTGCTCAGGATATATGGTTCATCCATGGAAGACTATGTAGGAATATGGCGCCCTTATCTGGATATGGACAATGATTACGGCCTCATCAAGGAGAGTGTCATAAAGGCGGACAGCGCACTTCAGACGGCTGTGAATGAGAAGGATGGAATACGAATACTCAATCAGGACTTCTTTGAGACGCTTATATCATTTATCATATCCCAGAACAAGAATATCCCTCAGATAAAACAGTGTGTGAAAAATATATCGCATAGATTTGGTGATGAGGTCATAGGATATAATGGCGAGGCATTTTACGTGTTCCCTGATGTAGACAGACTTCATGAGGTCACAGAGGATGAGCTCAGGGAGTGCAAGGTCGGATTCCGTGCTCCATACATAATGAATGCGACGGAGGCGGTGTACTCGGGAAATGTCACAAAGGAGAAGCTTGATGCACTTGACATAGAACATGCAAGGGAACTTCTCATGACGATCAAGGGAGTAGGGGAGAAGGTTGCCAACTGTGTCCTTCTCTTTGGACTTGGAAGACGTGAGGCTTTCCCTGTGGATGTGTGGATGAAGAGGATCATGGAGAGCATGTACTTTGATGGCAAGGACACAAAAAAGCCGGAGATAGAGGCATTTGCCGTGAAAAAGTTCGGAAATCTCGGGGGATATGCGCAGCAGTATCTGTTTGACTATGCAAGAACGAATCTTTTTAAGTGATATGTATTACGGTAGATGACAGACATATTTTTATATATTTTTTAGAAAATAAGGGTTGATTTTTTTATAGAAATGGATAGAATATAAAACAGTGTTAGCACTCACATAAATTGAGTGCTAAAAACAAAAATCAGAAATATAATAAAAATAAATCAGGAGGTATATATCATGAAGTTAAGACCACTTGGAGACAGAGTAGTATTAAAGCAGTCAGTAGCAGAGGAGACAACAAAGTCAGGAATCGTTTTACCAGGCCAGGCAAAAGAGAAGCCACAGTATGCAGAGGTTATAGAAGTTGGTCCTGGAGCAGTTGTGGATGGCAAGCTGGTTCCTATGGATGTTAAGGTTGGAGATACAGTTATATATCAGAAGTTCGCAGGCTCAGAGGTTAAGCTTGACGACGAAGAGTACATAGTTATCAAGCAGGACAGCATCCTTGCAATCGTTGAGAAGTAAAAGCATATATCCAGACAGCGTGAGCTGCGGGAGACATATGCGGATGATATATGGATAATATATATGTAATATAACATGGAGGTAGATAGAAATGGCAAAGGAAATTAAGTATGGTGCCGAAGCTAGAAAGGCACTTGAAGCAGGCGTTAATCAGTTAGCAGATACAGTAAGAGTTACACTTGGACCTAAAGGAAGAAACGTAGTACTTGCAAAGTCATACGGTTCACCACTCATCACAAATGATGGTGTTACAATCGCAAAGGATATCGAGCTTGAGGATGCATTTGAGAACATGGGTGCTCAGATCGTCAAGGAAGTTGCAACAAAGACAAACGATGTTGCCGGTGATGGTACTACAACAGCTACAGTTCTTGCACAGGCTATGATCAATGAAGGAATGAAGAATCTGGCAGCAGGTGCTAATCCTATCGTTCTCAGAAAGGGAATGAAGAAGGCTTGCGACAAGGCAGTTGAGGCTATTCTTGATATGAGTGAGACTATCAGTGGAAAGGATCAGATCGCAAGAGTTGCATCTATCTCAGCTGGTGACGATGAGGTTGGACAGATGGTTGCCGACGCTATGGAGAAAGTGTCAAAGGATGGAGTCATCACCATCGAAGAGTCAAAGTCAATGAAGACAGAGCTCGACCTTGTAGAAGGTATGCAGTTCGACAGAGGTTATATTTCAGCTTACATGGCAACAGATATGGAGAAGATGGTTGCAGAGCTTGATAACCCATATATACTTATAACAGATAAGAAGATCTCAAATATTCAGGAGATACTTCCACTCCTTGAGCAGATCGTTCAGAGCGGTTCAAAGCTGTTGATCATCGCTGAGGATATCGAGGGCGAGGCTCTCACAACACTTATCGTCAACAAGCTGCGTGGTACATTCCAGGTAGTAGCTGTAAAGGCTCCTGGTTATGGCGACAGGAGAAAAGAGATGCTTCAGGATATCGCTATTCTCACAGGCGGTAAGGTAATCTCAGAGGAGCTTGGATATGAGCTCAAGGATGCTACTCTTGATGACCTTGGACGTGCAAAGAGTGCTAAGATCACAAAGGAGAACACAGTTATCGTTGATGGTATGGGTGCTAAGGAAGACATAGCAGGCCGTGTAAATGTCATCAAGGCTCAGCTTGAGGAGACAACATCAGAGTTCGACAAGGAGAAGCTTCAGGAGAGACTTGCAAAGCTTGCCGGTGGTGTTGCAGTTATCAGAGTTGGTGCAGCTACAGAGACAGAGATGAAGGAAGCTAAGCTCCGTATGGAGGATGCCCTCAATGCCACAAGAGCAGCAGTTGAAGAGGGAATCATCTCAGGTGGTGGTTCAGCATACATCCACGCTGCAAAGAAGGTTGCAGAGCTTGTAAAGAATCTTGAGGGTGACGAGAAGACAGGTGCTAAGGTGGTTCTCAAGGCTATGGAGGCTCCACTGTTCCACATCGCAGCAAATGCAGGACTTGAGGGATCAGTCATCATCAACAAGATCAAAGAGTCTGAGGTTGGTGTCGGATTTGATGCGTACAATGAGACATATGTCAACATGATCGAGGCAGGAATCATCGATCCTGTTAAGGTTACAAGAAGTGCACTTCAGAATGCTACATCAGTTGCTTCAACAATGCTTACAACAGAGTCAGTTGTAGCTGATATCAAGGAAGATACTCCAGCAATGCCGGCAGGCGGAGCAGGAATGGGCGGCGGAATGGGCTTCTAAGGAATAGAGTCTGACACGATTTCGCAGTAAAATGCAATGACTAAAATAAAAAAAGATCACATCATCCGTAACCGGGTGGTGTGTTTCTTTTTTATACAGGTTAATTGACACTAATCGGCATGTGTGAGATAATCAAAACAGATATTTTTCGACTAAGGGAAAGTATGGGTTATAAAAAAGTTATAAAAGAAAGGCAGGAAGAGATGGGAGAAGATAACAACAGCTTTGGTGGCTATCAGCCAACAGAAGACAACGGACAGGTGGGACAGCAGAATCCATATGAAGGTGCGCCTCAGTATGGACAGAACGATCAGAACTATGGTCAGCCAGGTGGCCAGTATGGACAGAATTATGGTCAGCCGGGTGGACAGTATGATCAGAATTATGGACAGCCGAATGGACAGTACGATCAGAACTATGGGCAGTACGGCCAGCCAAATGGACAGTATGGACAGGGCTATGGACAGCCGGGAGATCCATACGGACAGAATTATGTGAATCAGAATCTGAACATGGGTGGGGGCCCTGCATATCCACAGAACAACATGCCACAGGAGAGCAAGGGTGTATCCATAGCATCTATGGTGCTTGGTATTTTCTCACTTACATTTGGATGTTGTATCACATATGTGGGAATTGCCACAGCCATTGCGGGACTGATAACAGGTATCATAAGTCTTAAGGATAAGAAGCCTGGCAAGGGAATGGCTATCGCAGGAATTATAATGAGCGCAATAGCACTTGTGTTCCTGGTGTTCTGTATTATCCTGGTTCTTACATCGGACACATATCAGGATATGGTGGATGAAATACTCAGACAGATACAGTCAGGAAGCTATTAAGAAAAGTCGTACATCTGAATACAGATAAGGACTGGAGAGGTCGCCGGATTTCAGGCGGCCTCTTGTCATGTGTGTCAAGCTGATAATATTTGAACGTTTAATACTGTGTGGGTGATTGAATCTAAAGGCCTGTTAGTGTTATTATTATGAGAGTGCGAAGATATCAGTATGGAGGATATGTAATTATGGAGAATGATTATATTATTGGAGATACAGACATCAAGCGTCTTATCGTGAAGGCGTTGGAGGCAAGAGAGAGGGCATATGCCAGGTATTCACAGTTTAAGGTCGGAGCAGCACTCCTGGCAGGTCGTGAGAATTATTCGGATGAAGCGGAATGTGTTGGCGGAGAATCGGACAACAACGATAAAAACGCGAACGGATACAGGGTATTTACAGGCTGTAATATAGAGAACTCCTCATACGGTGCAACCATATGCGCAGAGCGCGCGGCGGTGTGCAATGCAGTGAGCAGTGGCTATAAAGATTTCAAAGCGATTGCTATTGTCGGCGGCCTGAATAGTACAGGGATAAACGGAATAACATATCCATGTGGGATATGCAGACAGGTGCTCTCAGAATTTTCTGCGGATATGTATGTTATCGCAGCACGATCAGAGGATGATTACGACATGAGAAGATTGTCAGAGTTTCTACCAGCTTCATTTGGTGCCGGACAGATGGAATAATGAAGTACGCTGATGTGTGCATGTCATCACGCAAATTCATGGCGATATAAAAGCGTATATCGAAAAAATATATAATGATATAAAAAAGATATAGAAGGAGAATATGAATTGGGAAATATCAAGGATGTAAAGGCTTACAGAATAGTTGAGGAGAAGGATCTCCCGGAGGTACATGGCAAGGGCTATGTGCTGGAGCATATAAAGACAAAGGCAAGGGTTCTCATCATTGAGAATGACGATGTGAACAAGGTGTTCAATATAGGCTTTAGAACACCTCCATATGACGATTCAGGAATACCTCACATAATCGAGCATTCAGTGCTCTGTGGTTCAAAGAAGTATCCGGTCAAGGATCCATTTGTCGAGCTGGCAAAGGGCTCACTGAACACCTTCTTGAATGCCATGACATATTCGGACAAGACGGTATACCCTATAGCGAGCTTCAATCAGAAGGATTTCGAGAATATCATGAGTGTGTATCTGGATGCTGTGTTCTATCCGGATATTTATATACATGATGAGATCATGAAGCAGGAGGGCTGGCATTATGAGCTTGACTCTGTGGATGGAGATCTGAAGTATAACGGAGTTGTGTACAATGAGATGAAGGGCGTGTATTCAAGTCCTGAGTCTATCATGTACAGGGGTATAGAGTCATCGCTCATGCCGGACACTCCATATGGCAATGATTCAGGTGGTAATCCAGAGTTTATACCTACACTTACCCTTGAGAGATTCAGGGACTTCCACAGGACGTATTATCATCCATCGAACAGTTATATCTATCTGTACGGCGACTGTGATATGGCAAAGGAGCTGGAGTTTATAGATGAGGAGTATCTGTCACATTACGATTACAAGGAGATTGATTCAGCGATACCTCTTCAGAAGCCATTTGACGAGATGAAGGACATCACCATGGATTACTCCATAGCTGACACTGATCCTGAGGAGAACAATTCCATACTCACATACAGCAAGATAACAGGACTCAGCACCGAGAAGAAGAAGGTTACAGCCCTTGAAATACTTGAGTACGTACTCATGGATGCGCCGGGTGCGGTTTTGAAGAAAGCACTGACTGATGCGGGAATAGGTGAGGAGGTCTACAGCTCATTTGACAATGGCTGTCAGCAGACCACATTCTCCATCATAGCAAGAGGCGCTGATAATAATGACAAGGACAGATTTATAAAGGTTATAGATGACACATTTGAAGAGCTCAGCCATGGTGTAGATAAAGCAGCTATTGAGGCAGCAATCAACAAGTTTGAGTTCAAGCACAAGGAGGCCAACTTTGGAAGGTTTCCTAAGGGACTCATGTACGGACTGGATGCGTTCAACAGTTGGCTGTATGACGACACCAAAGCACTCATGTTCTTCGAGATGAATGATGTGTACAAGGAGCTGAGAGAGGATCTTCAGAACGGATACTTTGAGCAGCTTATAAAGGAATGTTTTATAGATAATACATTTGGTCTGTATCTCACTATGAATCCAAAGAAAGGCCTTGATCAGGAGAATGAGAAGAAGATCGCTGATGAGCTTGCTGCATACAAGGCTACGCTCAGCCGTGAGGAGCTTGAGAAGATCGTGGAGGATACAAAGGCGCTCAAGGAGTATCAGGCGACTCCTTCATCCGCAGAGGATCTTGCCAAGGTTCCGCTTCTGGCGATAGATGACATTGACAAAGAGGCAGAGAAGCTCAAGAATGTTGAGTCTGAGATCGGCGGACTTCCGGTTGTAAGCCACGATATATTTACAAATGGTATAGGATACCTGAGATTCTATTTCAACATCAACGATATAGATAATGACCTTGTGCCATACCTTGCTACACTGACATGTTTGTTCAAATATATTGATACAGAGAAGCACACCTATGGACAGCTCTCAAATGAGATAGACAGCAATATCGGCGGAATAGAGTTTGACATGGTTGGATATGCCAGCGACACTGATATCAAGAAGTTTTTCTATGTATCAATGAAGGCGCTCTATGAGAAGCTTCCGTATGCTGTAGAGCTCATGAAGGAGATACTGTTCTCGTCTAAGATTGATGACAGGAAGAGACTGAAGGAGCTCCTGACGGAGGAGAAGTCGAGCATGAAGAATGGCATGGCTGCTTCCGGCCATGTGACCGCATACACAAGAGCCATGTCATATATAGATGAGGGGGCAAGATTCACGGATGAGACATGTGGAATTGCTTATTATGAATTCCTGTGCGACATAGTGGATCACTTCGACGAGAAGTATGACGACTTCATTGAGAAGCTTCAGTATGCTCTTGCAGAGGTTCTCAGAAAGGGTGCGCTTACGGTTTCATATACAGGAGATGAGGATGTGACAGATCTGCTTGAGGAATCATTTGCCGACTTTGGCATGGCACTCTCCACAAGACCTGCACATAAGGATGTGAAAGTATTTGAGAAGGAGCTTAAGAATGAGGGCTTCAAGACTGCAAGCCAGGTTCAGTATGTTGCTATAGCGGGTAATTTTGAGGATGCCGGTTACAAGTACGACAGCTCACTGAGCGTTCTCAAGATCATATTCTCATATGGTTATCTGTGGGAGAATGTCCGTGTGAAGGGCGGCGCATATGGTGCCATGTGCTCATTCCTAAGGAATGGAACATGTTATATGAGTTCATACAGGGATCCAAACCTCATGGAGACATATGACATATTCAAGAATGCGTATAAGTTCGTGGAGAACTTTGAGTGCTCAGACAGGGATATGACAAAGTATATCATTGGAACCATGGCTCAGATAGATGCACCTACAACACCTGTAGCAGAGGGCATAAGCCACATGGCGAGATACTTTATGGGTGTTACAGATGAGCAGATTCAGAGCGAGCGAGACAAGATCCTCTCCACAGACAGAGATGCCATCAGAGCTCTTGCTCCACTCGTAAAGGCTGTTACAGATTCAGGAATCATCTGTGCCATCGGCGGTGAGAGCAGGATAGAGGAGAATAAGGACAACTTCAAGGATGTACTTGCAATTTTCTAGGTATAGCCGACAGTCGATATAATGAGCGCAAGTGAGTGGGCGTGCTTGCATGACTTGCGAGCGGCGAATTAGGGTCATGACATAGTAAAGCTAGATGCGTATGCGTAGGTTAGCTTTCGCATGCAGGATGAAGGAGATATATGAATAAAGAATACAAATCAGGCTTCGTGTCCATCATAGGCAGACCAAACGTTGGAAAGTCGACACTTATGAACAGACTGATAGGACAGAAGATAGCGATAACAAGCAACAAGGCACAGACCACGAGAAACAGGATACAGACTGTGTACACAAGTGATAAGGGACAGATCATTTTCCTGGATACACCGGGAATCAACAGGGCGAAGAACAAGCTTGGAGAGTACATGCTCAAGGTTGCCGAGAGTACACTGGATGAGGTCGATGTGGTTCTCTGGATAGTTGAGGCCACAACATTTATCGGTGCGGGAGAGCGTTACATTATAGAGCAGCTCCAGCATGTGAAGACTCCGATCATTGTGGTTGTGAACAAGATAGATAATGTGGAGGAGAGCAAGGTATTTGAGGCGATAAATACCTACAAGGATGCCTGTGATTTTGCGGAGATAGTTCCTGTGTCAGCCCTCAAGGGCAAGAATACGGATGAGCTTATAGATACCATCATGAAGTATCTTCCGTACGGACCGCAGTATTACGATGAGGATACGATCACTGACCAGCCGGAGAGACAGATCGTTGCCGAACTCATCAGAGAGCAGGCACTTCGTCAGCTTGACAAGGAGGTTCCTCACGGAATTGCGGTGGTCATTGACTCCATGAAGGAGAGACCAGATGGCGGACTGATCGATATTGATGCCACTATCATATGTGAGAGGGATTCTCACAAGGGAATCATCATAGGAAAGCAGGGCGTCATGCTGAAGAAGATCGGTACTCATGCGAGATATGGAATAGAGAGACTTCTCGACACCAAGGTCAATCTGAAGCTTTGGGTAAAGGTCAAGAAGGACTGGAGAGATACAGATACATTGCTAAGGAACTTTGGGTTTAGAGACGAGTAGTATGTGCAAACAGGATCGGTGAATGTGCAGTCGCTGCGGGCAGTGCACAGTTTGCCGATCTTGTCATGTTAAATTTGTTATGGAGGTGGATATACAATTGAGAGAAGAAGTAACATTGCATGGAATTGTACTGTCCAGCAGCCTCCAGAGCGAATATGACAGGAGAATGGTGGTCCTCACCAAAGAACGGGGCAGGATCACAGTATTTGCAACAGGTGTGAGGAGAGGAACGAATCCGCTCCAGTCCAAGACACAGATGTTTGTCATGGGAAGTTTTACATTGATCCCGGGGCGGGATTCATACAGGCTTGTGAATATAGATGTTGACGAATATTTTCACAAGCTCACCATGGACATAGACGCGTATTGCTATGCATCGTACTTCTGTGAGGTCATGAGATTCATGACCCATGAGGGTGACAGGGCAGCAGATTACCTCAATCTTCTGTATGTGAGTCTTAAGGCTCTGGAGAAGGGGCAGATGCCGGCAAAGCTCATCAGGTGCGTGTACGAGATAAAGCTTATGGATGTGTTCGGACAGGGAATACAGAGCTTCCACTGTCCGGTATGTGGCAAGGCTGAGGTGTCAAATGTATTCGATGCAGCATCGGGTGGACTGCTCTGCGATGGATGCAAAGGCCGGGCAAAACATCCGCTTCATCTATCGGATGACGCAGTATACACGATACAATACATAAATGGTGCATCGCTTGGCAAGATGTACAACTTCAATGTGTCAGATCCTGTACTGGTGGAGATACAGCTAGTGTCGAAGCAGTTCATGGATATGTATGTGGACAGGAAGTTCAAATCGGTGGAGATCATAGACTCATTGCCGTGACATAATGTAATTATAGGAAAAGAAGAGAATCACATCACAACAAGTAAGATTCTCTTCTTTTTGTTAATAGCCGGCCTGAAGATGTCAATATTAAAGAGTGTGTATTATTTTGGAAAATGTATCCATAGCACCGGGAAGCTTTTCGTACGGTATAGCACTGAAACCAAACAGGAGCTGGTTCTCAGGACAGAGATTCTTTCTTATCCAGAATGGTTCTGTGGAGAAGATTCGTATGCCTTTCTGCTCAAAAGCTGATATGAGCTCTGTCTGGGTAAGCTTTGAGTTCTTAACCTCTGCCACAAAGTGGAGACCGGCTCCGGCACCATACATGATCACATCATCTTCAAGATTCTGTTTCACATAATTCAATATATAATCATGCTTCTTTTTATAGTGATTCTTCATGGCGCCTATGTGGCGCTGATAATTACCACTCTGTATAAATTCAATAAGTGCAAGCTGCAGAACG
>OODA01000854.1_pt1 | contig 13042 bp, 10 predicted proteins | sample 1671341 | NCBI WGS metagenome assembly OODA01 (sample SAMN06348147, study PRJEB24527) | human gut metagenome | biome: human gut; feature: ankylosing spondylitis patient; material: feces | host: Homo sapiens | place: China | collected 2015-10 | reverse complement strand
TACGCTTTTTTGGACACTTGACAAGATAAGATAGAGCCATATTAAGGTATATTTGGTAGTAAAAGAGTTCAGGAGGTGGCACTATGATAAAAGGATATTTTGTTTCGGAAGGGTATATGGGATATGTGGACGGAGAGTACCAGCTTTTCGCTGATGAAAGAGATTATGTTGAGTATATAGAAGATTAGCCATTTAGCTTCTTGACCTTAGCATAACTTATGTTATGATGAGGCATATGGGTTAATACACAGGGATTACAATACGGATGGTGCTGCTATGAAAATCGGCAAGGTGATTCATGAGTTTGTATATCATGGATAATCTAAATATATACAAGGAGCAAACATAGTGGAAAAGGTATTGAACAAAAAAGAATATGTTATGGATATGACAGAGGGAAGCAGTATGAAACTGATCATGAAGTTCTCAGTTCCGCTACTTATAGGCAATCTATTTCAGCAGGTATACAGCCTGGTCGATTCGATAGTGGTTGGTCGTCATCTAGGGGCAAATGCGCTTGGCGGTGTGGGATCAGTTGGAATGATCAGTTTCCTGTTTTTTTCTTTGTGCAATGGAATGGCATCTGGAATAGGTGTTGTCATATCAAGATATTTTGGAGCGAAGAAAGAAGAGCAGGTAAAAAAAGCCATAGCAAATGCATTGTTTGTCATATTGGCGGTTGGTGCACTCATGAGTATACTGGGATATTGCTTTGCGGGGCCTATTATAAGGCTCATGAAGACCCCTGCAGAGACATTTGACTACGCATATACATACATGAGGATCACCTGTGGATTTACGATAGCGGTGGCTATTTATAACGGAATTTCTGCTGTGCTAAGGGCACTTGGGGATTCAAAGACCCCACTTATATTTCTCATGGTTGCTTCTGCCATAAATGTTGTGCTTGATATAGTGTTTGTCATATACATGGATATGGGCGTTGCCGGTGCCGCATATGCAACGGTTCTCAGTCAGATCCTGTCTAGCGTTGGCTCTATATGTTATGCGGTGAAAACCAATCCCTATTTCAGACTGAAGAGAGGCCATTTCAAGTTTGACAGAGATATAATGAAGGAAGATTTCAGTATCGGTATACCAATGGCGGTTCAGACTTCCATGATATCAATATCCTGCTCAATACTGCAGACCCTTATAAATGGATATGGTCCGGAGGTCATGGCTGCATATACTGCAACAGGAAAGGTTGAGGGAATCATATTCCAGCCGTTTAGTTCTCTGGGACTTGCATTGTCTACATTTGCAGGACAGAACTGTGGCGCACGCAAGTACGAAAGGGTGCGCAGAGCGGTATGGCAGACAGAGCTCATCACGCTGGCTCTTGGCGCAGCATTGTTCTGTCTGGTAGCAGTTTTCAGGGAAAATGTTGTGGGATTTTTCGTGACGGAGGAGAATGTCATAAGGCTTGGCGCAAAGGGACTTGTGATATCCGGAAGTATGTATATTGCACTTGGAACGATATATACCATGAGAGGCGCATTAAATGGAATGGGGGATGTGGTGTTCTCCATGCTGAATGGTGCTCTTGAGGTGGGAGGAAGGATAGTATTTGCACTGATACTGATGTATGTGTTAAAGATGGGATTCTGGGGAGTGTGGTATACGAATATATTTACATGGATTGTGATAGCACTCACCGCATCTGTGAGATTTGCTGTGTATATAAGAAAGTGTCAGAGAGAAGATGACGGTACGGAAAATGCATAGATAATAATTAATATAGCAAGGACGCCTTTTGGGGGGCGTCCTTCTTCGATTCAATCACATTGATATTCCAAGGGATATAGGTGTTATGAATTAGCATACTTTATATTTTGACAAAAATTCAGCGCTATATTATCTTTAATACAGAATAAACAGGAGATGACCATATATGTCAGGGGAAAGATCAGTGGATGTTGAAAAAATAAATAATAATGAAAAAGGCTTTGAACCGGCGCATATCAGAAGTGTGATCTCGCTGGCTCTGTTCAGCTTTGTATTTCTGGGTATGGAATTCTTCTTCGACAGCGGGGCTGCGGAGTTTGTGGATGCCAGAAGTGTTCTGTTGTATCAGAGCGTGATACTGCTGGCCAGTGCGGTGGGACTATTCATATATGCACTGATTGAGAGATATGTCGGCAGCAAAATCAAACAGATAATAATTATTACTTTGAATATAGTGGAGGTTGCCGCGCTCGCAGCGATAATACTGTGTTCCGGCAAATTGATACTGTTATATGGAATTATATTCTTTATTGTGTGTGGTGTTATGGGAGGACGCGTGTATCACGATGTGAGCCGCGATTATACGGATAGAAAGCATCTTACGGTAATTGTGGGAATTTCATATGCACTTGGACTGCTTCTGCAGTATATCAATTATAATCTTATAGACAGTGTGATCCTGCGTATGGTTATGTTCTCGCTGGCCATAGTGGCACTTGCAGTGATACTTTTTCTGGCCAGAGATGAATACGCAGAAGCGGAAGTGGACACATACATGGTAGATGAGCGGAACAAAACGGATTGCAAAGAAAAATGTGACGAAACAACTCCTGATAGCGGATCGGTGGCTGTGGCGCTTGTGATGGTTGTTCTTCTTATGACGTTTATATTTTCCGCACTGGATAATGTTGTGACCGTTGTCCACGCTGAGGGCGGGGCAGATGTGGGGCAATGGCCAAGGTTGTTTCTCGCATTAAGCGGAGTTGCAGCAGGCTTCTTGTTTGATATAAAAGATCAGCGCTTTATGAATCAGATGATGTACTGCGTTACAGTGTTGTCCGTTATAGCCATGCTTATCATAGAGTTTGGAGGGGCATTTATCATAGGTCTGATTGTATTCTATCTTGCAGCCGGATTCTTCGTAGTGTATTTCACGACAGGATTCATAAATGTATCCTATGGAATGCGTTGGTCAGCGCTTTGGCCTGGTGCCGGAAGGGCAGTCAACAACATTGGTGCGGGTATTGTGGGAATAATATCATATATGCTGATAGATTCACCCGGAATCATGGTTATGAGTGTAGTGGTCATATTGTTGCTCGTACTTATAAGCATTGCGGTATTTGTGCTTGAAAATCTACAGAAGGAACAATATAGACGATATGATGAAGAAAAAGTGACGAAATCGGCGGAGAATTCTAACGCAAGAGTTGAGGTTGATTTTGAATGCTTTGCAGATGCTCATCACCTCACTGGACGTGAGCGGGAGGTGTTGCAGAAGCTGCTTGTATCTGATGGCAGTGTACAGGATATAGCGGATGAGCTGTACATATCAAGGGCATCCCTATATAGGCATATATCTTCCATGAATGAGAAGACTGGAACGAAGACCAGAGTAGGCCTTATTCAGTATTATTATGGATGGCATGAGGAATGATGATTGCGTGAGAGTTGATTGCTATGGAAGTATAAGTGTGCCAGATTGAAAATACACATATGGATTAGATAAAAGTGATAAACGAATGTAAAATTGAATATATAGCACATATTGAGACATATGTAACGTTATGAAAACGACAGCAGATGACTATAATCTATGACATAAAACAACAGGTGAGTTACTTACCTGTAGACGAAGAATATCATAGAAGGGGGAATGACTATGAAGCATTTCAGAAGATTGACATTTCTGCTGTCGTTTATTTTTATTCTGACGGTAGGCGGTGTCACGGCGATGGCCGCAAACAATGGCCCGTGTGAGGATGAGGAGTGGAGCTTTGCATATGTTCAGTTCTATAATTCGGAGAAAGATGACATTATATATGTGTACAGTTTCAGAACTCCACAGGAAGGAACGGCGACAAGTGTCAAGGGTGCAGTTTATGACAAAAGTACAAATACGCTGACACTCACCAATTGTAATATGCCAGACTATATGCTCAGCATGAATATGATGGGAGACAATTTCAAGATCAAACTGGTTGGTTCAAGTCACATAGGTACGTTGTGTGCCTGGGGATATGGATATGGCGGTTCGGTTGAGATTATTGGTGATGGTAAGTTATATGTTAATGAGAAACAAAAGATGTCAGATGGCATAGTGTTACAGCCGGAGGGAACAAAGTCTTATTTTAGGATAAGCGGAAATGCAGAGGTGCATGTAGCTGCAGGTAAAACAAATGGAAGTATTGTTATAGCAGATTATACAACTGTTGCTGATTGCTTTGTCGTGAATGGACTCACTGGTCTGAAAAAGGAGCAGGCGTCCGAGATGAGGTATGATGAAATACAGGCGATTATTGTAGACATGGAGAATTCACATGATTGTCACGTATATACAAAGGGCGATAATGGAAAAAAATATACAGTAGAAGATTATGTCAGAACTTACTATAACGATGATGGCAGTATAAAGGCAGAAAATGTCAAGGGATACACGTTATATGAGCTTATGCTGATGCCTGGATATACAGGCAAATATTATATGCGTGAAATTGATGCCACGGATGGTGTTTTTGATCCGGAAAAGTACGGTTATACAGATACGGAAGAAAACGTAAATGGGTATTCATACAGATCAACTATGCCGGCAAAAGTATATATTGATTAGAATACTGGTGACCGGTGCGTATTTATGCGTGATGCAGTAGATGATAGTTATAAAGAGTTTGAAAATTTTAAGTATGATATCAAAGGTGAACTCGGAGATGTGACGGATAAATATGGAAATGTTATGTCGTACTGTATGGTTGAAAAGTCTAAGGATAATGTGAAATTCACAGATGTTGAGTTTGATGATCCTGATTATTTATTGTCACAAGGTTATAAGATTTCAGGTGAACTGGAGTACATAAAGGGACTTTATAAAGTGTACAGCAATGCCAAGTCGGCAGTTCTCACTTCAAAGACCCAGACTGTTTGTAAGCATACATCAAAGGTAAATAAGGTTACGAAAAAGGCGACAATGACGACCGATGGAATCATAACCACAACATGTAAATCCTGTGGCAAGAAGCTTTCAACATCAAAAATCGCCAAAGTGTCTACGGTTAAACTGAGCGCGGTGTCATGTGTATATAATGGCAAAGTCAGAACACCAGCCGTTCAGGTGAAGGATTCAGCTGGGAAGGCTCTGGTAAAGAATACAGATTACAAGGCCACCTACAGTGCGGGGAGAAAAAATGTAGGAAAATATTCGGTCAAGGTCACATTGTGCGGAAATAAATATAAGGATTCGAAGACAATGTATTTCACCATCAATCCGAAGGGAACCACCATTGCTGCGACTGCGTCCGGCAAGGGCAGCATGACAGTCAGATGGAACAAGCGGATGACACAGACAACGGGTTACCAGTTACAGTATTGTGCAAATAAGAATTTCAGAAGAGGCACAAAGGTAAAGGCTGTAAGCAAGAACAAGACGATCAGAACAAGTGTCAGGAAGCTTGCGAGTGGAAAGACATATTATGTACGTGTGAGAACCTACAAGACAGTAAAGATAAATGGAAAGTCAGTGACATTTTACTCTGCGTGGAGCAAGGCGAAATCAGTTAAAGTAAAATAGCTTAATAACATCCTTTTGAACAACGGGGCGTATACAGAACATAACAACAGTTTTGTATACGCCCCACTTTTTGTGTGCAAAAATTGCAGATGGTATTATAATATACAAAGGCGATGTGAAGCTTCAGCCATGTACAAAGAAGGATGACTGGTGCTTCAGTATACAGACAGGAGTTATTATGAATAAAATACTTGTGGCGGTTGACTCGTTCAAGGCAAGCATGACTAGTCTTGGAGCGGGGAATGCCATAGAAAAAGGAATAAAGTCCATATTGCCGGATGCAGAGATAAGGGTTCGTCCGGTGGCGGATGGCGGTGAGGGCACGACGGAGGCCATTATATATGGAAAGAATAATGTCAGCAGGGGGAGCTGTGTTGTGACAGGGCCGCTGGGGAAAAAGATCACTGCGGAGTATACGATATACGATGCTGCGGATGGAAGAACTGCTGTTATGGAGATGGCCGCTGCTGCGGGACTTCCTCTTGTCCCTGAGGATCAGAGAGATCCGATGCACACTACTACCCATGGTGTTGGCGAGATGATAAGGGACGCTATCTTAAAGGGATGTGAGCGTTTCATTGTCGGAATCGGAGGAAGTGCGACAAATGACGGCGGCATCGGAATGCTTCAGGCGCTTGGATTTTCCTGCCTTGACGCGGATGGTCATGAGGTGCCATATGGGGCAGAGGGGCTTGGAGTTCTTGAAAGGATTGTTATTCCGGGGAAGATGCTTGTCCGTAAGAATTCATCAGAGCTGGCTGTAGCAGATCCTGTCGATACGCCAATTGTAGGCACTGCTACGATATCTGGTGCAGGTGCTGTTGATGAGTCATGTGTAGATGATGATGATGACTTTGCATCCAGATTATTGCACTGCACATTCAGTATTGCCTGTGATGTGACAAATCCCCTTGTGGGTGAGCTTGGTTGCAGCCGTGTATTTGCACCGCAGAAGGGTGCGGATGCGGAGACGGTTGAGCTCATGGATGGGTACATGAAACACTATGCTGATGTTGTGGAAAGATCTGCTGAGGGAAAGTCTGACAGAAACACTCCGGGTGCTGGCGCGGCGGGAGGTCTCGGATATGCTTTTCGTATGTTTCTCGGAGGGAAACTTATGCCGGGGATTGATATAGTTTTGTCTGAGACAGGGCTTGAGGCAGATGTAGAATGGGCGGATACAGTCATAACAGGTGAGGGCAGGATAGATGCCCAGACCATGATGGGTAAGACCCCATCCGGAGTGGCAAGGCTTGCAAAGAAACACGGTAAATATGTGATCGCTATAGGAGGATGTCTTGGGGATGGTGCGGAGAACTGCGTCAAAGAAGGATTTTTCAATGAGTGTTACGCAGTGAACAATGTGCTTGGTATAGATGATAGTGATTCGGAGCAGGTGAGAACGGCGATGAAGCCTGAAAATGCTGCGGCGAATCTGACGACGTGTGCCGCAAAGATTACAGAACTTAAGGAACAGATGTCGGTACGTGTGTGCAGACCTGCACGGCTTAGATAGATATGGTATTAGATTGTTTGAAACAGAATCAGAGGCGTGTGAGTTTTTTTCAAAAAATGAAGAGATATGCAAGGAAATAAATTTACTACTATATAATACGAGGAGAATAAAAAGATGACAAGAGAAGAAGCGTGGGAATTACTCACAGAGTACAACAAGAACGAGTTCAGGACATTCAGACCATGATCGGGGGTATAAAGAAAATCGGAGAATTTGTCCGCAAAGAGACAGTGCTCACCGTGGCACTTCTGCTGGCGGTGATATCGGCATTTATCGTGCCTCCGGACAGTGTGTATGTGGACTACATAGATTTCAGGACACTTGCGATACTTTTCTGTCTTATGACAGTGGTCGCGGGATTTTCACAGCAGGGGATGTTTGGCATCATAGCGAAAAGCATGATAAATCGTATGGGTTCGCTCCGGGCGGTGACAATTGTCCTGATATTCATGTGCTTCTTTTTCAGCATGTTTATCACAAATGATGTGTCGCTCATAACATTTGTACCGATGACACTCACGGTCCTTGGTATGGCAGGAGAGGAAGTACTCACCAGATGGATGGTGCCGGTGATAACCCTCCAGACCATAGCTGCGAACCTTGGAAGCATGTTGACACCTATAGGCAACCCGCAGAATCTGTATCTGTACGGACTTGCAGGGATCAGCGCAGGCAGGTTTGTATTGCTCATGCTGCCATATACAGTGGCATCGGCAGCGCTTCTTGTGATATGTGTCATAGTATGCATGAAAGGAAAAAACAGGCAGCTTGAGATCAGACTTTCAGGCAGTGATATACAGGTGAACAGGAAGCTGGTGGGTATATATAGCATACTATTTGTGCTGTCGCTGCTCACCGTGGCGCGGATCGTCCCATACTGGGTGACATTTGCGGTAGTGCTTGTGGTAGTCCTTATATGCCAGAGAAGATTGCTGCTGAAGGTAGACTATTCGCTGATATTCACATTTGTGGGATTCTTCGTGTTTATCGGAAACATGGGAAGAATAGAAGAATTTAGGACATTTGTGGAGAGTATTCTTGGCGGGCATGAGATGATCACATCAGTACTTGCAAGTCAGGTCATAAGTAATGTGCCAGCGGCGGTGTTATTGTCGGGATTTACAGATAAATACACAGATCTGATAGTCGGTACCAATCTCGGAGGACTCGGAACTTTGATTGCATCCATGGCAAGTCTGATCTCATTCAAATACGTGGCGAGACAGGACAAGGGCGCCAGAGGAAGATATCTGGCATACTTCACATTTGCAAATGTGCTGTTCCTGGCGGTACTAATATGCATTTGGAATATAATAAAATAAACGTGCCTTACGATGAACAATATTCACTGCTGTCGTACATTGTGTAAGACTATTTTAGCCAAAAAAATATTGCCCTTAGATGGCAGTAGTCATAAAATAGAAAGGTAAGTTTCTTCAAATTAAGGAGGCAGATAATATGAGTAAGAATCTTGGTGCAAAACCTATGCTGGTGCCACAACCGGTCATGATGATCGGAACATACGATGCCGATGGCAATGCAAATGTCATGAATGCGGCATGGGGCGGAATAGTCGGAGCAAATGAGATCATATTTGACCTTGGAAGTCATAAGACTACCGAGAATATAAAGCTGAACAAAGCGTTCACAGTTGCCATTGCTGATGCAGAGCATGTGGCAGCCTGTGACTATGTGGGAATCGTGTCGGCAAATGACGAGCCAGACAAGATGAAGAAGGCTGGTTTTACAACCAGAAAGAGCGAGTTTGTAAATGCTCCAGTCATCAACGAGCTTTCACTGACAATGGAGTGCAAGCTCAAGGAGATCATAGACGGGGACAAGTTCCTCGGCGAGATTGTAAATGTTGTTGCAGACGACCGTATCCTGGGCGATGACGGCGAGATCACATATGAAGAGTTCCATCCGATCGTGTTTGACACCATCGGACATGGATATTTTGCACTCGGCGACAGGGTTGGCGATGCTTTCTCAGAGGGTAATAAGTTGAAGTAGACAAGTTTGTAACTTGGGAAAATCATCAAATTGTACATTGTAACATGAAAAAATTAGCCGTTTTTGGAAGAAAAACCTTAATTTTTCAAGCAAATGTTCAATATACATATGGAAAAAGGCGAAATAATGTGATATAACAGACACATACAAAAAAGCACAAGCTAAAGTAGTATGTGATAAGTTTTCTATGAAAACTTGACATGTAGCACCAGCCATTTGCCGAAGGCAAATTTTGCATGGCTGGTGTTCAAGAAGAAAGGAAGATGTAGATATGGATAAGAAGAATATCGATTGGGCAAACCTTGGATTTGGCTATGTTCAGACGGATAAGAGATTTGTAGCAAATTATAAGGATGGAGCATGGGATGAGGGTACACTCACAGAGGATCCTAACGTAGTATTAAACGAGTGCGCAGGTGTTCTTCAGTACGCTCAGACAGTTTTCGAGGGAATGAAGGCTTATAGAACAGAGGATGGACGTGTTGTATGTTTCCGTCCTGACCTCAACGCAAGCAGAATGGCAGACTCAGCAAGAAGACTTGAGATGCCACCTTTCCCAGAGGATAGATTTGTACAGGCAATAGTAGATACAGTAAAGGCAAACATTGATTATGTACCACCTTATGGTTCAGGTGCTACATTATATATCAGACCATATATGTTCGGCTCAAACCCTGTTATAGGTGTTAAGCCGGCAGATGAATATCAGTTCAGAATCCTTTGTACACCAGTTGGTCCTTACTTCAAGGGCGGTGCAAAGCCTATCACAATCAAGGTTTCAGATTTCGATAGAGCAGCACCTCACGGAACAGGACACATCAAGGCTGGTCTTAACTATGCAATGAGCCTTCATGCAATAGTTACAGCACACAAAGAGGGATTCGATGAGAACATGTACCTCGATGCAGCTACAAGAACAAAGGTTGAGGAGACAGGTGGAGCAAACTTCATCTTCGTTACAAAGGACGGCAAGGTAGTTACACCTAAGTCAAACAGTATCCTCCCATCGATCACAAGACGTTCACTGATGGTAGTTGCAAAGGATATCCTTGGACTTGAGGCTGAGGAGAGAGAAGTATACTTCGATGAGGTTAAGGATTTTGCAGAGTGCGGTCTGTGCGGTACAGCGGCAGTTATCTCACCTGTAGGCAAGATCAACGACCACGGCAAGGAGATCTGCTTCCCAAGCGGTATGGAGAAGATGGGACCAGTTATCCAGAAGCTGTATGATACTCTTACAGGAATCCAGATGGGCAGAATCGAAGGTCCAGAGGGATGGCTTAAGGTAATCGAGTAATGATCGAGTAATTCGGTGTAAGATAATAAATATTGAGAACATTATAACCCCACTGATGTCTGATGGTAAGTCGGATGTCGGTGGGGTTTTTGTGTATCCAAGTTAGTTCGGTGTAAGAAAGATTAGCCCCATATACTAACAATTAGAATTGACTTGCACCGACCCTGAAGAGTTATAATTGTGTAGACAATAGAGGAAACGAAAGACAAATTGCATATCGGATAGTGCATTGAAACATAATAGAATTCATAAAACAATTATTTTGAAGGGGTGGTTACTATGATGTCATTATCAGATGCAGTAAACGGTTTCTCAGGAGAGGTAGCCTGGAACTGTGCGGACAGATCACTGTTCGGCGCATGCCAGCTTGAGACCGGAGATCAGGTGCAGGTTGTATCGTCTTACTTTGGTAATGTGATAATCAAGGTAAAGGGAAGAAGACTAGCGATAACAAGGGACGCGGCGGAGCGGATAAAGCTGGCTTAGATTGAAAGTCAGAAGAAACGGTAGTTGCTGGAGAACAGCGGCTGCCGTTTTTTTGTCATAAAAATTATTAAATCTTTATAGATATTTAATTGACTGAGAATATATGCAATGATAAACTTTCAAAGATATTCAAATAAAGTAAGAATACGCTTGGAAATGTAAAGGGGAAAACAACGTCAGCTAAAGCATGGCATTTTCTCCGTCAGAAGAAAGCGTAGATATCAGATGAATGTATCCCTGCATAATGTATATTAACGTGTACAACATAACATCACCTGTACAGGACATTTGAGGCCACCGGTCCTTAGGTGGCATGTAAGTGGCACCTTAGTACCGCTGTAGGCCGAAATGAGCGGGAGCGATCCGGTACAGGTGATGTTATGTTGTGCACATAGAAAGACTAGAGGGGGATACATTCATCTGATTAATAATTGTTCAAGGAGGAAATGACATGCAGATATTCAGAAATCTGAAGCCGTATTGGAAGTCGGTCATTATCATAGCCCTGCTTCTCGTTCTGCAGGCATACTGTGATCTGTCACTTCCGGACTACACCTCAAAGCTCATAGATACCGGTATACAGAACTACGGTATAGAGAACTGCAGTCCGCAACAGATCCCGGAGAAAGCCTACAAAGTGATAGGCGGATTTATGGATGACGATGAGAAAGCCGCATGGGAGAAATATTATAAAGATGGTTCGGATGGTTATTATTACCTGACAGAAGACGGCGAGGAACACATAGACGAAGTGGATAGTGCCTGTATGAAGGGGCTTATGATGTATTACTATCCATATCAGATGGTGAACTCTGACGAGGACAACGAGATCAAGACAGGGCTAGACAAGATGGGAATCACCCTTGACGAGATGCCGGAGGAGATGTGGGCGCAGATCGGTGAACAGATGAAGCCTACGGTTGATGGCATGCTCGACAGCATGGGTGAGAATTATATGGAATCCACAGCCATAGCATGTACAAGAATATGCTACGACAGCTTTGGCTACGATTATAAGGCAGGACAGATGTCATATCTGAAGTGGGCAGCGGTGAAGATGCTTGGAATGTCACTTCTCATGGCAGCAGCTGCGGTTCTCATAGGACTTGTGGCGTCAAGGGTTGCGGCAAGCGTTGCCTGCGGACTCAGAGAGAAGGTGTTCAACAAGGTTATCGCATTTTCGGATGCTGAGATCAACAAGTTCTCAACTGCATCTCTTATAACGAGATCTACAAATGATGTCCAGCAGATACAGATGGTTACAGTTATGATGCTCAGAATGGTTCTATATGCACCGATACTTTCTATTGGAGGAATCGTCAAGGTTGCTGAGAACGGAGCCGGAATGGGCTGGGTAATATTCATCGGTATAGCAGCAGTTGTGATCCTCATGGGAACGCTTATGGTCATTGCCATGCCAAAGTTTAAAGTTATGCAGACACTGGTGGACAGAGTAAACCTTGTGTCAAGAGAGATACTTACAGGTATCCCGGTTATCAGGGCATTTGGCAGAGAGGAACGCGAGGAAGAGAGATTCGATGAGGCAAATAAAGATCTGACGAAGAACACATTGTTCGTCAACAGAGTCATGACATTTGCAATGCCTATACTCATGTTCATCATGTATGCCATAAGCATACTTATAGAGTGGGTGGCAGCCCACAAGATTGATGCGGGTGTCCTTCAGGTAGGATCAATGACTGCATTTATTACATACACAATGCTTATCATTATGTCATTCCTTATGCTCAGCATGATGTCAGTTATGCTCCCTCGTGCCAGCGTGGCAGCAGACAGAATACAGGAGATCATAGATACGGATGTGACAGTTCAGGATGTAGCCGGGGCAAATAAGCTTGAAGCACCAAGGGGCGTTGTAAAGTATGATAATGTTGCATTTGCTTATCCGGGCGCAGATGAGAACGTGCTGGAGAATATCTCATTTGAGGCGAAGCCAGGACAGACCACGGCGATCATAGGAAGTACCGGTTGTGGTAAGAGTACACTGGTTCAGCTCCTCCCGAGGTTCTATGATGTTACGGAGGGCTCGATAACGATAGACGGACAGGATATAAGAGATCTCACCATGGAGAGTGTGAGACAGAATATCGGTTTTGTTCCGCAGAAGGGAATTCTGTTCTCGGGAACGATTGCGTCCAATATAAGATTCGGTGCACCAGATGCATCTGATGAAGATGTCAAGCTTGCAGCTGAGATT
>OODA01000844.1_pt1 | contig 13119 bp, 11 predicted proteins | sample 1671341 | NCBI WGS metagenome assembly OODA01 (sample SAMN06348147, study PRJEB24527) | human gut metagenome | biome: human gut; feature: ankylosing spondylitis patient; material: feces | host: Homo sapiens | place: China | collected 2015-10 | reverse complement strand
GGTTGCAACAAAGCCGTTGATCGTGAGATCGGCTCCTGCAGCCTGTCCGTAGGCTACCTCAGTTCCACTGCACAGTATTACTAGTGCCGTAAGCGTACATATAACTATAGTATCGATAAATACCTCGAATATTCCCCAGAGTCCCTGCTGCACCGGATGCTTTACATCAGAACATGCATGGGCTATGGATCCTGTACCAAGACCTGCCTCATTGGAGAAAATACCTCTCGATACACCCTTTCTCATGCTGAGGAACAGACTTCCAACTATTCCACCGGTCACGGACTTCGGATTGAATGCACCTTCAAATATAGAAGCGAACACTCCCGGCACACTCTTGATATTGATTATTACAAGAATTATAGCCATGATGATATACATAGCAGCCATGAATGGCACCAGCTTCTCTGTCACGCTTCCTATTCTCTTGATTCCTCCTATAAGTATGAGACCAACAAGAATAGCTATTATGATTCCTATCACAAGATTGATTGTAAATGTATTGCTCTTGTCAGCCAGATTATAATTAAAAAATGCTGAATCTATAGCTGTTGTGATGGTATTGACCTGTGTTGCATTTCCTGTTCCGAACACTGTGAGTATACCGAGGACTGAATATGCTATAGCCAGGAAGTAAGCATTCTTGCCTAGGCCATTCTTGATGTAATACATTGGTCCGCCGACCCAGTCACCATTCACATCCTTCTCACGGTAGAACACTGCAAGTACGACCTCTGCAAACTTTGTTCCCATTCCGAGAAGTGCTGAGATCCACATCCAGAATACCGCACCAGGACCGCCTATGGCGATGGCTCCAGCAACACCGGCTATATTTCCCGTTCCAACCGTTCCCGCCAACGCCGTACACATGGCCTGAAAAGGACTGATGGCACCATCTGAAGTCTCCTTCTTGTTGAATATCCTTCCAAACGTATGCTTGAACGCGTATCCAAACTTTGTAAACTGAACCCCCCTGTTTCTTATGAGAAGCCACAGTCCCACGCCCACGATACATATCATGGATGGCACTCCCCATATAAAATTGTTCACCGATGAATTCACATCGGCAATGATCTTAAGTAATTTCTCCATATCTGTACTTCTCTTTTCCTATTACTTTTTTGCATATCATATATGATTTTACAATATAAACTGCACATTGTGCAAGAAAAAACGCGTATATATCCCGTATAGTCCCGCCAACAATCACAATACCTATCCGCTTTTCAGACAAATTTTGCACACAAAATAACGGAGACGATTATTTATACCGCCTCCGCAATCATATATTATTTTAAGGTACTTTTATTTCATACTGCCACTATCTTTACTCTCTGTTCTTCAGCACCTCAGCCGGCACTATCTTGTTCAGCCTGCCAACAAGAACTCTGTTGATTATGAAATACAGGACAAGTATTCCGCCGTAAAGCACAGCCCAGAGCCATGGGGCAAATGTCAGCTTGACGCCGCAGTTTACATTTGACACCAGAGAAGGATACACTGCACTCATTATAAGCTTTGCAAGTGGCAGGCATATGGCTGCTCCGATTGCGATTATGGAGAAATTGCCATCCAGATATAGCTTTCTGATCTCCTTCGTCCTGAAACCAAACACCTTTATCAATGAAATCGAGAATGCTGATCTGTCAATCATAACCTTCATCATCAAATACATTACCACTACGAATATAAGTGTCGAGATAATAACTATCATAATAACCATACTTCTCATCTGATCTGCAAATATTCCAGCAGCCGACTCTATATCGGCCTTTGTTGTGGTTGCGTAAAGTCTTGCAGGATCAACCTCCAGATCCTTGTCTGAAAATACTACATTGTACTCATCACTTCCAGCTCCGAACAGCTCCCTTGCATCATCTATAGTCATGAAAACATAAAATGCCGGAGTATACTGTGTCACGCTGTCCACTGTAAAACCATAATCTATATCATTCTCCTCGTCGTGGAGCACGATTTCGTCACCCACACCATAACCATATTTCTCAGCAAATGATGATGATATGGCAACCCTGTTCTTGCCATTCTTAAGGTCAACATCAAAATACTTAGTATTCTTTGAAAGTCCAAGAACTGTCACATCCCAGTTGTAACCATATACCTCTTTCTTCAAAGTCTTAGCATACGCTGCCTCACCGCCCTCAGGGGGATTCTCTGTAGGATACTTATATGTATACATATATTCATAGTGGGTATCCTCCACATTCTGCTTCTTGACCTTTGAACAGAAAGTTGCAGTGTTAAGACTTAACATCAGGCATATGAGGGCTATAAACATTCCAATCACAACGGTCAACCCTGTTCTCATCTCTCTGAGCATCTGTCTGACTCTGAATCTTCCGACAAATCCCATGTCTCCGAGATCGACATTGCTGCCCTTCGGCTGCTTGATCTCATTCTTTATAAGTGAAAGAGCTGTCTGTGAGAGCTTCTTTCTGATAACGAAGTAGTTCACAACTATCGCTGCCAGTGGCGGCATCACGATACCATACACTATAAGAATCGGCGGGATCTTCACATCCATAGCAGGAATTGAATAATACGCATATGCATCTGCCATCTGCACAGGGATTCCCACATTGCTTATTCCTATAAGAAAACCGATTATACCAGCAACTGTTGTGACTATGACTGGAAGTGTCAGATAGTGCATCATAAGATCTCTTGACACCCATGGCATAGAGCGCACCTATGACGCTGCTCTCCTTCTCTATTCCATGTACAACGAATACCGATATGACATATGTGAACAGGAGCATGAGAAGCACTCCGAAGAAATATCCCGCCTGTACATTGATCTGTTGGTCATCAGCGGCTCCGCCTGTTCTCGGATTATCATCACTTGTCACAAATGATGTAATATTTGCAAGATCTGTGTCGTAATCCTTGAGGAATGAATCAGTCTCCTTCTTGAGTTCTGCCATTCCATCTGCAAGCTCATCAGAGCCATCCTTTGCATCCATAGTTCCATCTGTGTATTCTTTTATGCCGTCCTTGAATACCTTTATGCTGTCAATATCGCTCATGGCACTCTTGACACTCATAGCCACGATTCCACCCTGACTGTCGGCAATCTTAGTCATCTCGTCATTGTAATTATCCTCTGTGAGCTCTGTATCCAAACCATACGCTGAGAGAGATGATGACGCCTGTTCAAGGTATGCGTCAAACAGCTTCTGTGCCGCATTGTTGAGCTCCCTGTTGTTATCAGTGAGTTCTCCAAGTCCATCTGCAAGTTCATTTGCGCCTGACTTAAGATCCTTTATGCCATCCTTGAAGTCATTTATGGCTGCACCTGTTCTATCCCAATACTCCTGGAAATACTCATCATCTATGCTGTCTGTGTCGACCTTGATGTCTTCAAGGGCATCCTTCACGTCATCACAGGTGGTCTTACCCTTGAGTCTGAACGCATAAAGATATGTCTCTGTCTTGACACTCTTGCCTGTTGCATGAAGTTTATCATATGCCCCCTCTGTAACGAATACTGTTCCAAACGCCTTGCTGTCTACAACTGTATCTGACATTTCTTTGAAAAGAGCATTGTAATCAGGTGATGTTCCTATTCCTGTCACCTTGAAATCATTTCCGGCTATCTGTATTGTATCTCCGACAGAAATATCATTTACCTGACTGAATCTCTTCTCAACAACTATCTCATCATCAGTCTCCGCAAGACTTCCCTCATCACATTCAACAAGGTCTATATTCTCCCTATTGGCAAATACCCTGAGAGTCTTGCCATCCATAACATCGTAATCCTCATAAAACATCCGCTCAACATCTGCGCCCGCATCGTTCAAAGTTTCTATCTCGTCATCACTCAGAGGGACAAATACGGTAAACTGCCCAGCCTCTATCTTATTTGCATTGTCATGCTCAGCACCGCCATCGATAATCGAGAAGCCCGCACCGATGAGAGAAATTATTACATACATTCCCATAATTATAAGAAATGCAAGTGCTATGTATCTGAACACATTCTCCTTCAGATCCCTCAGAACCCTTTTTCTAAGTACCTTTTGCATATTACAAGTCCTCCAATTCTGCCGCTGGAACTCTCACTTCGTTCTCATACTCTTTGCTTATAAGACCATCCTTTATGAATATGACCTTGTGCACCATGTTCTTGATGGAATTGTTGTGGGTTACTATCAGCATGGTTGTCCCATACTTCACATTTATCTCTTCGAGAAGAACAAGTATATCTCTGGATGTTTTTGAATCAAGTGCACCCGTAGGTTCATCACAGAGGAGAAGCTTTGGATTCTTCACAAGTGCTCTCGCTATGGCGCATCTCTGCTGCTGTCCACCTGAGAGCTGTGAAGGGAACTTGTTCTGATGCTCCGTAAGTCCCAGTGTCTCGATCAAGTCATCCATAGGAAGCGGATTATCTGTCAGATACTCACACACCTGTATGTTCTCCCTCACAGTGAGGTTTGGAACAAGGTTATAAAACTGAAATATAAATCCCAGATTATCACGTCTGTAGTCCGAAAGCTGGTCGTTGGTCATACCAAATATCTCTGTTCCGTCAACCTTTATCGAACCTGAATCCATGGTGTCAAGACCACCTATACAGTTCAGAAGTGTTGACTTGCCTGAACCTGACGTTCCCTGTATAACACACATCTGTCCTTTTTCAACACCCGTGTTTATACCCTTGAGTACCTGAACATAACTTCCACCCTCTCCGTAGCTCTTCTTTACTCCTGATACTTCCAAATACATAATTTTTCCTCCTTTATGATATCCTCGTTGTTCTAATTTTCATTTACTTTATTTTTTATAGCAATCCATTACACTTTAGTAGCTATTCAAATGTTCATTTGCATACATAACGCTGTTATGGTTTAAGCCTTTTTTTAGGTCTTCCCAGTAATTCGGAAGACCTGTAATAAGACATAATGGGAATTTGATTCCCCTGTACCACATTTTTCATTTTACTGTTTTCAATTTTCTATTCCGGTCAAATCTTATTCTGAATCCTGCCACGGCTTAACCAGGCCATACCAGCCTGAGATCAGATATTTCATACCTGTCTCAACGAACTTCAAGGCATCCTTCTCATTGTCAATATGTGTCACCATAAATACGAACATGTCGATCTGGGAATGTGACATCCAGTGAACAACATTTCTCTCAACCATCGGTGTTCCGTAAGCCTTACACATTGCCTCACATATAAATGTATTATGTGCATCCATCTGATCAACCACGTTGTCTGGCATGCTCTCCATGCTGGAACCCTGTGACTTCGTAAGCACGAGAAGTACTTCATCTCTATGTTTATACAGCTCATGCACAATATTTCTGGCCGACTCAAAATCACTGCCCTCATTGTGGTCTGATGCCATGCCGTTGTTCATCTCATCAACTTCAAATGAAAAATGTTCAGTCAATGCAGCATTGAGGCTGTCCAGCATGTGTCCAACAACATTACAGAACAGATCATCCTTGTCCTTGAAAAAGAAATACAGTGCTCCGGTTGTTACTCCTGCCTTTTGACATATGTTTCTGAGTGAAGCACCCATAAAGCCTTTGTCCATGAATTCTTTCTTGGCACACTTTAGAAGCTCTTTCCTCGTCTCGCTGTCATGTTGTATTTTCTTTGCCATAATCCTCACCCATTTAATTATAATATAAAATAACATAACAGTGTTACGTTTAATAACACCGTTATGTTAAAACATACCGATCATTTTGTCAACTATTTTATTTATTATACATATCGCTATAAATCCTGTCTATAGTCTCATCACGGCTCTGCTTTATTTCTTTCAATATCCTGTCCGCCAGAGAATTGATGGTCTGCATCTCTTCGGTGTAGCTGTCATCAATGAGACTAACCACATATGACATGGACGGTGACTCACTCATCTCCATCATCAGGAATATCCAGCCGTTTCTGTTGAGTATTTCGGTCAGCTCATCTTTGAAATACTCACACATATTCTCAAGTGTGGGATTTATCATATCAAATGGTGCAATCTCATTCAAAGTCTTGTCCTGATATCTGCTCAGAAATTCTTCAACTCTGTGCTCCAGATGATGGAACTTTACAGTCTCATCTCTTCCCTTGACAACATTTATGACGATCTCCCAGGTGTGAGGATGTACCTCCCCAAGTACTCCATTTTTATATATTCCATGTCTGGCATTGAGGTAGAATTTGAATTTGTATTGTCTGAATCTCATCTGTTCATCTCCTCCCCGTAGAATACTTTTCTCGGATCATCGCCGTCTGTGACAGCTCTGAGTTCTGTTCTAATCTCGGCCCCCGCTTCATTTGCTGAGGTTCTTTTCCAGCTTTCAAGCATCTTATCACGTATCTGTTCAGCCGTTGACATATCTGTCATATACATAAGCACAACAAAATTGCCCTTTGACATTTCTGCGGTCACATGATTAGATCCCATGCAGCCCTTTATGAAATCCATTATCCCGAATATCTCATCTCTTGAAAAATAACGATCTCCCATCTGAACACTTATGAACAAGAAAGTGATCGGATAAAGCTCCGGATCTGTCGATTTTGAGAGCAGAGAGTCCACAACCTCCATATCGTAATATCTACCTGATTTTTTATCTGCAGGCTCAATATCCTTCTGCCTTAACTCTTCCCCATAGCTTTCTGTAAGTCTCTCATATTCATCGAATTTCTCATTTCTCGCTGTAAGTTCATCTTCTAATCTTTGAACCTTTCTGCCCATATGTCCTATCCTGCCGGCATATTCTATAACCATGCCGCCAAGGACAAGGAAGGCTGCTATCACAGCTATTACGATATAGAATTCAAAATCTTTCACTCCGTATGACGAAAGAACATATGACCTGTCAGCATATATCCCGACAACGTAACCAGATCCGGCAACAGAAGCCGTACTGACTATTCCCCTTTGTTCGCTCATATATTCGTCCAGACCTGATGCAGTCATGTTAGACAGTTCCGCCGTAGTTGCCGCATCCTTGATAAACATGATATCATCCTCTTCTATAAGGAACGCCCATTCCGAACCGGATACATCAACTACTTCATTGATGACTGACTCCATATCTTTCTCACTCAAACCTTCCAGTCTCTCAGCCAGAATAGATACCGTCTGCAGCTGGTCGTCCTTATACGCTGAAAAGATGTTGTCTCTATTGGTTTTCATGTGATAACCATAGTATATGGTTTCCAGAGCTATCATGAACAGAACAACAGCAAAAGCTGCCACAACTCGTCCTCTATATGTCTTATTCTTTTCAGCTTTCCTGCTCATGACATTTTCTCCTTCCTGTCACCTTGTACACCAATCTTCCAAGCCAGCGGAAGTCATGCTTTATGATGCTCCATGCCGTCTGTCTCTCCTCGCTGAAATTCTGCATCTTCCAGCTTCCCTTAGACTTCATGGAGTTGATTATTCCTGCAAATCTGAACCAGAACACGACAAAGTTGTACAGAGGAAGCAGGAATACAAGATACCATTTTCTCATGTAATATCTTCTGAGCTGTTTAAACGGACTCAGAAAAAGACTTATACATATATATAGCAGTGTTGTGGTAAACACATACAAAAGATACATGATTATGACTGAATCTATGATGAGCGCAAACGGATAATCCTGGAATATTCCAAGGCATATCAGCGCAAAGTACCATATCATACGCGGGAATGCAAATGTGTGATCAAACATAACCAGTCTCACAATGAAGTCAGAGAAAAATCCTCGCACAGCGTTCATCCTGTTCTTCATGAACATGTGGACAACCTCTATCTCGCCCCTCTGCCATCTCTGTCTCTGTATATATAGTCTGTTCATATCTTCTATTGGATCAACATAAAATATAGCTTCACTGCACAGAGCTACCTTATCTCCGAGCACATCCCTTATCTGAAACGTTACATGGGTGTCCTCGCACACAGTATCCGTATTGTACATATTGGTTTTCATGATGGTTGATCGTCTGAATGCTGAGAAAGCACCTGATAAAGTAAATATATTATTGAACTCCGACTGGAAATTCCTGCCAGCAAGGAACGCCTGACAGTATTCAAAGAACTCCAGCTTTCTAAGCAGTCTGAGTCCAAATCTGTCGGTATCATCGACCATTTCGGGGTTGGTCATGATCGTTCCGGTCATGCAGTCGATGTCAGGATTCCTCTCGAATTTGGTCACCATGTTCCTGATGGCATCCCTCTGGAGCACACCGTCACTGTCTATGTGTATGATGTATTTGCCGTAGCTGTTGAAAAGCCCCAGGTTGAGAGCCTTAGACTTGCCCTGTTTTGAATTTACCCAGTTCATTGTCAGATCTGGGAATTCCTCCTGACATTTGCAGAATACATCAAAGCTCCGGTCCGTACTCATATTATTTACAACAAGTATATATATCTTGCTGTTAGGATAACTTGACGCATCTATGGAGCTTATACATCTGTGAAGGCTATGTTCCTGATTATACACAGGTATGATAAGTGTTATCTCCGGAGAAAAGTTGATCGCCTTCTCCTTCCTCGACACCAGTTTCTTCTTTATCAGTATGAAAAAATTGCCAATAGTAGGTATAATCTCCATGACGATCGGTATGATGACCCATGCCGCCCAGAAAAGTATGGAGCTATGAAAGATCTGTGTTATCAGTGTCATATCTGAAACCTCCTACCTTCTGTCTGATGATCTGAGCCTTTGTAAATACAAAGAAATACAAAAGCACAGTACATGCATAGAACACCAGACGTCCTATTATGCTGTGGGCAACGAAGTACGAACCTCCGCCGAACACATGGACAATGAGACATATGGTGAATATCCTGAGTACATTTGCCGCAAATATCAGAGCCGGTCCAACTATACTGAGCACCACCTTCTCGTATGTATGGTACATGGGGAAGAACCACAGAAGTGAAAGGAATGCCAGCATCTCCACTATTCCTGAACACTCGTAGTCTATATACATGGACAGGTTGGCGTCACCGGTCGCTATGAACACTATATTCTTGTTGAAGTATCCCTCATATATACCGGTCATGTCTCCGAACATGCCAGCAACAGCGGACACGCTCTTCTGAAGAGGTGCAAGAACGACAGGCTCCACCTTGATGAGCATGAACACAAAAAGTCCTATGCTTCCGGTTATAAAATACCAGAAATCCAGTTTTCCACGTTTCAGCACGGTCAATATATATATCCAAAGTGCCAATACTATAACAAAAACTATATTCATCATCGGTGTGCACCTCCTCTCATTTATATTCACATCCTGCTATAACATTCAGCCGGTTAGATTCTCTTTCTTCTATATACTATTACTCCGCCTACGGCCATGAGCAGGGCTATGGCAGCACCGGCCCAAGGGCCTGTAGGTGTTCCGGTTATGGTAACTCCCTCTGCACCTATATTCGGGTTGGACACAGTGATGGTTGCACCCTGATCCAGCTTTATGCCAAGGTAATCGGCTAACTTGTCAAGTGAGATGGAGAACTCTATCTCATCACCCTTGCCTGTCTCAGTATGTACAGGATCATATACCGTAAATGCCACATCGCCATCCACATCATTGTAATAGCCTGCAAATACTCCGAAATTCCTGTATATTCCGGCTCCAAAGCCGTTGGTCTGTCCACCCCAGTTTATGGATCCGTTGGAATTTACAGGGAGTATATTAAGTACACATGATTTTCCATCCACTGTGATATTCCACAACTGGAACTGCATCTGGGATGTATACAGATCGTTCATGGAGAAGTGTACATACAGTCTTCCATTCTCCACTGCAAGTTGTCCCTTGTGGGTCGAGTAACCATTGTTACTGTTGTATGTTATATCCGCTGACGGATACTGACTCCACTCACCATAATATCCATCGATCACAAGTCCTGATGTGACAGGCCCTGTTATCTCTTCTGTAGTTCCAGTTTCTGTTGTGGCATTCTCCGTTGCCTTCTCTGATGTGCTGACCTCAGTGGTTGTCTGTTCTGTAGTGCTCTCTGTTACCTGTTCTGTAGCCTCCGTGGTATCCTCTGTAACTTCCTCGGTAGTAGTCTCCTCTGTACTGTTATCCGCAGACTCCGTGGTTGCCTCACTTCCAGCCTCTGTAGTCGTCTCAGATGATGAACTGTCACCTGCTATATCAAGCTCAGCCGTATTGTCATTCCAGCCTATTGTTATATTCCGTACATCCGTTCCATATGTGCTAACTGGCACCTTTGCACTCCAGGACATATCCGCATATCCCCAGCCAGATGACGATGCGCCGGTATTTGTCGTATAACCAGTAGCGCCGTCGATTGCCTGATACCATGCATTTAACACGTTAAACGATGAACCATCGCCATTGTTGCCTGTGTTAATAACCAACTTGGATAATGCCCCCGGAGCTGTCTGTCCATTCACAGATATATCAAATATTTGCTGAATGTAATTAGTCCACGAACCACTGTATTCCAGATAGATGTACTCGCCATCCGTTGTCACTTCCATGCTGCCGCCATTTCCATCGGAGAGTGTCTGTGCCTGACTCCCGAATATGGAAACACCCGAAAAGATGATCACCATGCATATCGCAGTTATAATTCCTGTAAGTCTCTTCATTTTAGTTCTTCTGTTCTTCATATAATCACGCCTTCTCTTGTAGTAAAATCTATTGTAAGTTGTTTGCTCCTGTCATACTCTCAAGTCTCAGTATGTCGTCAAATATCTTCTGATAATTCCTGTTACTCGTATCCATATTCATAGTAGGCAGCAACAGTCTGTCTGACACCTGATACACGCAGAGCGGATTCTCGGATATATCAAGCTGATAAAGCTCCATTCCATTCTTCTCAAGTCTTTGTCTGAGTTCTTCATAGAAATAATCGCCAATCGTCTCGAGCGTATTCTCGCACCCCTGAAACTCAGGAAGCTCATTCAGATACTTGCCTCTGTACTGATCTATGAACGCCGAAACTATCGCCTCCAGCTTGAAGAAAGGTATATCCTCACTCTGGTCCTTCATTCCTATATATGTGACGATCGTAAATGAATGCCCGTGCATCTTCTCCTTGTCACCGTTGAAGCTGTGCCTGGCATTGAAGTAGGATCTGTATATATAATAATTAAACAACCAGCCACCTCCCTGCTCTCTATGTCAGATTACGACACAATAAACCTATTCTTATCACCTCTAGATTATAGATACCTAATTGTGATATATCAATGATGAAAAATCGCCAAAATTATGAATATTTTGTAACTTTGTGTATAATCAGAAGTTTTCAACCGTTTGCGCTGTTCATATTTCTTTGTTCGTTTGATCGTTATTGACTGAATAATCACAAAATCGGTCAAACAGTCATAATGTGAATGGCCGCACAAAAAAAGATCCCATCCATATGAATGAGATCTTTTTTGACCATTATTACTTTTTTTAATTGTATTTCTTTAATTGATATAGCCCGCGGAGTCGTTGCACAGAAGTCGCCTTTTACACCTCAAGCAGTTTCTGAACACTTACAAGCTTTACACAGAGAACAAATATCTCTGTTGCCTGCTGCATCTCCTCCGGTGTAGGGAATGAAGGTGCGATCCTGATGTTGCTGTCCTTTGGATCGTTGTGGTATGGGAATGTTGCTCCTGCACCTGTGAGAATAACTCCAGCCTCCTTGCACTTTGCAACTATCTCCTTTGCACAGCCCTCCATGGCGTCAAATGATATGAAATATCCGCCGAGAGGCTTGATCCATGAACCAATTCCAAGTCCATCAAGCTCCTCCTCAAGGACTTTGAGAGTTGCCTCAAACTTTGGTCTCATGAAATCTGCATGCTTCTTCATATGTTCCTTGAGTCCGTCAAGGTTCTTGAAGTATCTTGCATGTCTGAGCTGATTTACCTTATCGTTTCCTATGGTCTGTATTGTGTAATGCTTCTTGGCATCCTCAAGATTTGCATGTGATGTAGCCATAGCTGAAACTCCTGAACCAGGGAAGCTTACCTTTGATGTTGAAGCAAACTCAAATACCATATCAGGATTGCCTGCCTTCTCACACTCCCCGATGATATCAAGTATCTCTACCTGATTGTCCTCGTACAGATGATGGATGACATAGGCATTGTCCCAGAAGATCCTGAAGTCCTTAGCCGCAGGCTTGAGATTTGCAAATCTTCTTACTGTCTCATCGCTGTAGCAGATTCCCTGTGGGTTTGAGTACTTTGGCACGCACCATATACCCTTTACTGTTGGATCTGAATTTACAAGTTCTTCAACCATATCCATATCTGGACCTGTCTCTGACATAGGTATGTTGATCATCTCTATTCCAAAATGCTCTGTGATAGCAAAATGTCTATCATATCCTGGAACAGGGCAGAGGAACTTCACCTTGTCAAGCTTGCACCAAGGTGTCTCTCCCATTATTCCATGTGTATATGCTCTTGATACAGTGTCAAACATAAGAGTAAGACTTGCGTTACCACCGATGAAGATATGATCCTCAGTGGTTCCCATCATCTCAGCCATAAGTCTCTTGACCTCTGGGATTCCATCAAGGCACCCATAGTTTCTGCAGTCTATGCCACACTCTGACTTCATATCAGAATCACTGTTGATAACATCCATAAGACCAACAGATACTCCAAGCTGGGTTGGTGATGGCTTTCCTCTTGACATATCAAGGTTCAGGCCAAGAGCCTTCTTCTCCTCATATGCCGCAAGCAGCTGCTCTCTAAGTTCCATTAACTCTTCTTTTGATAATTCACTGTACGCTTTCATAAAAGTCTCCCTTGCTACCTAACAATGTTATAGTTATATGTCCGGGTTGCACGTCAAAACGTTCTATATTAAATAGACGATTCTAACGTTCAACCCTTGTATCATATAATTTATTTCTCCGGTTGTCTAGACCTTAATCGCATAAGTTTGTAGTATTTCGCAAATTTTGGTTGAAAAATCTAAGTTCAAATACTGAATCCGACTATATTTTCGTCAAAATTATATATTTAACTTTTTATTTTCAAGTTGACCGACATTGAAAGATGCTGCAGTGTTCTTTTGGTAGTGGACTTAACTATATGACTCTGGCGGTTATTTGGATGGTATCATGGATGCTATCTCAGCGGCAAGCTGCGATTTTGGCATGG
>OODA01000842.1_pt1 | contig 13131 bp, 10 predicted proteins | sample 1671341 | NCBI WGS metagenome assembly OODA01 (sample SAMN06348147, study PRJEB24527) | human gut metagenome | biome: human gut; feature: ankylosing spondylitis patient; material: feces | host: Homo sapiens | place: China | collected 2015-10 | reverse complement strand
TATATGGTCTGGACTGTCTTGAAGTTCTCCGGTGTGATATCAACAGGGGAAATGACTACGTCAAACTCGTCGCTGAGCTGGAGCACCAGCGTAACCATCGTGATGGAATCCAGCACGCCATGTCCAATAAGATCTGTCTCGTTCTCATAATCAACTCCAGGTTTTACCTCATTCAAAATCTTTAATAATTCTTCCATAATCTCTTATCTCCTTATCAATAAAATTGTCACACATGCTGCGCGTATTCCGCCTTCAGTCTCTTCCTGTCTATCTTGCCATTTGCATTGTGGGGCATGCTTGTCACCCTGACAAAACGGTTCGGCTCCATGTAATGTGGAACCCTCTCCTGAAACGCCTTAAGCAGCTCCGTCTCGTCCTTCTTCCTGCCCTCGTAGATGAACACGATCTTGTCCGCCGCATCATCGTATATGCAGGCATAGCTTCTGATACCGTCTATGGCTCCCGCTGCCGCCTCGATCTCGCCGAGCTCTATGCGGTAACCCATGTGTTTTATCTGATAGTCCTTACGGCACACATAGACCAGCTCGCCGTATCTGTTGTATTTCACCAGATCACCGGTCTTGTAGACCAGCTCTGAATAGTACGGATTCAGCGGATTCTGGACAAATGCCTCTCTCGTCTTCTCCGCATTTCCGAAGTAGCCCAGCGCCACAAATGAACCTCTGGCATAGAGCTCCCCCTCACGGCTGAAGCCCGTCTCAGGATTGATCTCCGGTGACACCTCCCTGCCGTTCTCATCAAGAACAAACACATCACAGTTGTTGCACGCATGTCCCATCGGCAGCGGCTCGTCATCGGCAAATACTCTGTCCACCACGTAATACGTACATATGTCGGTCGTCTCTGTTGGGCCGAACAGATTTGCATACATGGCATCCGGAAGATTCTGTATCCAGTAATTCAGCGGCTTTGTCGGCATCACCTCTCCGGCAAACAGCACCTTCTTCAGCTCGGGAAGCTGGGCGTACTGGAACAGCTTGTAATTTGCAACGATCTGCAGTGCCGATGGCACCCAGTATATCGTGTTGATCCTGTATGTATTCATAAATTCCATCAGCTTCATAGGGAAGGTGAAATACGCCTTCGGTATGATGTACAGCGTGGCACCATTTTTAAGAGTGCTGTAGAGATCTGACACCGACATGCTGAAGTAGAACGGTGTCTGGCTTCCGAATATCGTACTCTCGTCTATACCAAATGCCTCCGTGTACCAATAGGTATAGGATATCACATTCCTGTGTGATACCACAGCGCCCTTTGGAACTCCGGTCGAGCCCGATGTGAAAAGCGCATACACGGGATCCGTGTCTATCGCCCTGCTTCTGACCGCATCCAACACCGACTGATCTGCACTTGTGTCCAGCTCGTCAAGATTTAATATCCTGAATACCTCTTTGTTCTCGCCTTCCTGTCCATGGCATCCATCTTCATCCACGCCATTTCTGGAAAGCTCCAGTGCCTTCTCCATATGCCCGATGTCAGTCACGACTGCAACCGGATTCAGCGTTCCGAGTATCGACTCGGCTCTGGACGCCGGCATCTCCGCATCAAGTACAACATAGAAATTGCCACTGTAGACAACTCCCATATAGGCAGCCACACTCCCAGGCTTTTTGTCCAGCAACACGGCAACAGGCTTATTCCTCACGCCATCTGTCTTCTCATATATCCATGCACCGATCTGTCTGGAAAGCCTCTCCATCTGACCATATGTGAGTCCGCCTTCCTCATCTGCAACTGCCAGCTTGTCTGGATATTTTAAAGCCGAATTCTCTATAAATTCCAATATATTTTTCAATATTTACCACCTCGTTTAACCACCTTTTTCTTTCTTCCAAAATCGAATAGATTATATGCCATGCCTTTCTGCCAGTTCAACTTAATATACATTCAACAGACTTAATTATATGTAAGAGTTATTACAATATGGTTACACTTCCTCAATCCATCAGCGTAATCCGCACTGCAGCTTCTCACTACACCTGCTATTATAGCCGCCATCCCTTTAAGGTTCAATGAGGCGAATCTTTAAGATATCTTTAAGTAAAACAAAAAACAGCGGCAGACATGTCCATCCACGGACATATCTGTCGCTGACAAATGTATAAATATTTGTTTTCCCGGCACGGCTTACACGCCATACCTGATCCTTAGTCTCTTGACAAATCCCACAGATTTTCTCGCATTGTAAAGCTTATCGGCAAATATATACAGGGTTCTGAGCTCTGCCCGGCCTTGCATCCATATAATTCCATCATAAAGAATATGGACTTTCAAGCCTGCCTCTGTCCTCCGTTATATCTCTGAATATAAAGAGATCACAGCCGTCCGTGCCATCTGGGACTACTATTATGCGGAGCCATCTGCCGTCTCTGCCTGCAACACGTGCATCAAACTCCAGATTCTTCTGTCTGTCCCAGCCCTCATATTTCTTTCTCAACTGTCTGTATACCTTCTGATCCATAAGCTGGCTTACCGCACTTATGTCCTCCCGCCGCACCAGCATATGCGCCTCATCCGTTCCGGCACATACCGCACGATCATAAAGTCCTGCTCCATCTTCTCTATTCTTCTGCCTTCTTTCCCTTCTTCTTATATTAATATAAAGATTAAGTATTGCGACAAGAGCTATAAGTTCCAGTATAACTCCTGCCACAAGGCATATATTCATATATTTCATTTCAAACAATCCAAACATTAATTCTCTCCCACACGCAGTTGCCTGCAAACCAAACATCGACAAAATTCACACGACCATTCTTTTCGTTATAACAACATATTATCCTAAAGTATATGGCAAAAAGTAATTCCAGACGCACAAAAACCGCCAATATCGCTTATGATATGGCGGTTTTGTCGATATTCTTATTATTTTCACTCTTATTCCAGCTCCTCCAGAGCATCCAGATAACTCTCCATCCACTGCACCTGCTTTGCGCTTTTCGCATCTTCTTCATCCGGTTCGTCCGGATCATCCGGCCACTCATCGCCCTCGTCAAGCTCCTGCATGGTCAGCCAGTTGTCAGCCACCTCAAGCTGAAGCATCCTTCCATCGTCACACTCCAGACTCACCAGCACCATAAGCGGCTCCCCCGGAAGCCTCTCCTCACAGCCGAAGTCGGCCTCATCTATTCTCTTTATTGTCCACATATTATCGCCTCATGTTCTGTAGATGTCATAAATCACTCTACCCGTATCTTCAAAAAGTCTATTAGTGCTTCCAGCGTCAATTCCTCCTTGCGCCATATCCACTCTGTCTCTATCGTATAGAACAGCCCGCCGCCTATGTCACATGCCGCTGCAAACTTCTGTCTCTTCTTTCTGGACTTCTTATACTTGAATATATAATAGTAATAAAGTCTTCCCTCTATCACTTCATGTTTCAGATATGCCCTTGTCCGCAGTTCCTCCGGGCAGGCTTCATCCTCCACCAGCTCATCCAGCACGTAATCCTCAGCCGTCTCATCATCGATAGCCTCCTGAAGTGAACAATAGACAAGTTCCGGCTTAAGCTCCTCATTAAACCCCGCAAATGCCGGATCACTGTCATCGCCATCTATCAGTCTATACCTCTGAGGCAGGTCAAAGCTTATCTTTCTGGCACCTAACTGCAATGAATATGTATTGGTTAATTGTGCATCTCCAGTCATCCCATAGATGTCCGCATATGGCATACCGTTTTTTCCATATACATTCCTATCATTTTCCATACCTGAACCTTCATCTAACTTTATAGATGTGTCCATTGAATCATATGTATATCCGCCACCAGCATTTATCGTGCCAGAATAATCAGCATCACCATATCCTACACCATCATACTCGTTCCCACCGTTAGCTGCTCTATCCGCCTCGCTGGCCTTCTTCGCCTGAAATCCGGATACTAGGAACGACACAAAAGCCAGCAATCCGATCAGAAACATCAATCCCTGTTCCGAAATATACGACCACAGCTCTGACAGATCCGATATATTTCCATGTGACTCATGATATATATTGTATATTCCTGCTCCCCAGAACAGCACCAGCAAGGCCCCGGCCACGACAAAGCAGGCAATCGCACTCTGTAAAACATACTTTAATCTTCTCATCTACCCTTCCCCCCTGTCATTTCGCTTTTAATACACACATGCTTGCATCAACATACCGCAAGCATCTACCCCAAAGATACCGCATATTATACCCTCCAGTTCGCAGAATATCAATTGAATTTGACTTTCTGTGAAAGTGCTTTGTGAATTAACTGCGGCTTATATGCAGAAAGACGGCACTCCCAGCAAAAGCTGAGAAATGCCGTCTCTCAGTATAATAATACACGCTGTAGTAATCCGATACCGTGAAATCCGCCTTAAGATTCTCTATCGCATCCAGACTCTCCATTATCGTATTTGTCTCCTTGATATCGGGGGCATCCGCCTGCAGATCGGTGTAGTCCTCACCTTTTATCTGCGCCATCGTGCCCTTGAGTGCATCGTTGGAGCTCTTGGAATCGCTCTTCACCATGACCTTCATTACGTCCATGGACTTAACAGAAAACTTGAGCTCAGCGCCATACTTACCGGACTTGTTCATGCCTGCGATCATGGATTTTGATCCGTCTCTCACACCAAAAGAGAACCCCAAATCTGAAGTGTGTACTTCTAATCTGGGTTCCTTTTTCATATATACTAGATATATCCTATTTTAGTACAGCTTAGCACCTGCCGGAATATGGTTGTCAACCATCAGAAGGTGAAGCTTCTCCTCGCCCTCTTCCTCATGGATAGCTGAAAGAAGCATACCGCATGAATCGATTCCCATCATCTTTCTAGGTGGAAGGTTTGTTATTGCAATAAGTGTCTTGCCGACTAACTCCTCTGGCTCATAGAATGCATGGATTCCTGAGAGGATGGTTCTGTCTGTGCCTGTGCCGTCATCCAGTGTGAACTGAAGGAGCTTCTTATGGAAGCTGTTTCATTTGAGGATTATATCAATCGACTAAAAGCACAGAATATTATAATTGAAACCGGAAACTCAAAGAAATACGGAACGGTTACAAAATACCGATTTTCGGTTGAACAACGTTTTCATCGTGGCTACTCTCTCGGTTCATTCTATACCGATGACAACATAAAAAAGAGAATTTCGAGACGACAGGACTATCTGAAAACACAAAAGAAAAAAGCGGAAGAACGAAAAGAAAAGCGAAAAGCTGCTTATGATGCCATGTCGCCCGGTGAAAAAAACTGGATAAAAGTCGATTGAAAATCTCGTCCATGTGTGACTTCTCTGGTGATGTATCACGGGATACCGTTGGCTTGCAGAAATGGTAAAATGTGCAGAACGCCAGACGCATGCAGGAGATACAAAAGAACCTGCACGACAGGTACGGCATCCGGTATACCGAGAATTCCAACATCCAAATCCTACAAAAACTACTGGAACAGGCTAAACAGAACATGCATAACCTTGAAGAACAACAGCGGCAAAATGAGCGTGACCTGAAGGAGTTGCAACACTACCAGAAGGAAATTGACACCTATCTAGGGAAAAAGCATGAGGATATTTAGTCCTCATGCTTATCAGTAAAGATTTTATAGGAAGATCATCCATATTCTCATTTCGTAAACTCTACGGAGTAATAATACATATAATCATTCTCTGTATTTAGATAATCTCCGGAAATATCCTGTATCGGTAACATACTTAATCCATTTTTACCATAAACCAAAGCCGCTAGCCCCTGCTCTGTTCCAAAATCTATCGGACATATATGGTTTATGCTTGTCGCCGATCTTCCATAATATTCCCGATCTTCAACATCATTTAAAATTGGATTTTCTGTTGTGTATTTCGTATAGTTATCTGCCACAATTAGACTTGCAGAAAATTTTTCAAAATTAGGAACAACCACTATCATTCCAGTTTCGGTAGATTCTGTACCATTAAAAGATATTTCTGCAATTTTCTCATGCGATACTCTTTTTCCGGATTGATATTCAGACAAGTAAACAAAAAGGCATTTATAGTTATCCTTTGTCTTATACCGAAACATCATTACCCCATCTGCTCCAGACATCAGTTCCGCAGTTTTCATTTCCGCACTATCCGGCGATACTTCTTCTATGAAATTTCGGGGTTGTCTCATCTTTTTACACGCTATAACAGCGATTACAGTGATAAGTCCTGTCAGAATAATACAAAGTGCTACAATGATTCGTCGCAGAAATTTCTGTTTATTCTTTCCTTCCTTTGACACCTGCAATAGCGTTTCATCAGACTTTTCTCTTACACTATCTTCGCTGATATCTTCACCGGCTAAAAACTCATTGACGCTGATTTCCAATATTTCACACAGTTCCATATATACTGAAACGTCTGGAAGGCAAATTCCACGTTCCCATTTTGAAACAGACTTATCACTCCTCCCGAGCTTATCTGCAAGCTGTCTCTGTGTCAGCCTAGCTCTTTTTCTTTTTTCTGCGATATATCTTCCAATCTTAGCAATATCCATAGGTCATTCCTCCTTTCATCATGACAATCTTATATTATCACAGCAAAAAAGTACACCTCTCAAAGGTAGAATTGCCACATTTACTGCCTATATCCAATCACAGCCACAACTTTTCCATTCTCTGCCTCTATGTTTGATAGTCACGATATTATATCTGTACGGCTTGTATTTCTGTATTCGCTCGGTGTAACTTTGTATCGTTCCTTAAATACCCGATTGAATGTTCTCTGACTTTCAAATCCGCTATCATAGCATATATTTGTAATGGCATCACTGGTATTTTCCAAGCGATGGCAAGCATAATTTAGTCTTGCATCATTCAGATATTGATTGAAATTACGATGGAATGTTTTGGAGAATGTTCGTGATAAAACATACTTGCTCACTCCCAAATCTCTTGCCATATCATCTAACGAGAAATTCTTTCTAAAATTACCAGACACGTACGATACTGCCTGATAGACAAGATCTTTACTTCCCACATCTCCTTTCTCGACCAGTTTCAGCTTTCCAATGCATCTTGCAATCAAAATCTGCAGGTATGCCTGTATAACTGCTATATCCATGTGGTCTGTATCTAAGATGGCATTAATTGCCCGGTATACTTCCGGCTCCACCATTTCTGCCTTTATGATTGGGTAATCCGGTGCCATCGTCTGTATAATATCAGCATATTTCCCGATCGCAAATGGTGGAGAAATAATGTAAACCGCCTTATTCACTCCCGAAGAGAAAACCTGATAATGATGGATAATATCAGGAAATACAAAACCAATATCTCCCTTTTCCATGTGGTATAACTCTTGTCCAACTCCCAGCTCCAGTGTTCCATTTGTCACACATACGATCTCCAATGCATTATGTAAATGCGGAGCAACATGCTTCGATTTTCTTTTTAAAGCTAATATTTCTTCTTTTGTATCAACAAATGATAAATGCATTGGTTACGCCCCCTTTGCAAGATTTGTCTACTTTTCCTTTCGATTTGGCAGGCAATCACATTGTATTTATTCTATAATCAGCTTGTAAATAAGGAAAGGAGGTACGCATTATGAACAAGTTTTAGTATTCTACGCTGATTACTTTGAACATGTATATCATGCATAAAATACTAAAAGGACTACTTTGTGAAAACTGAATACCTAGCTTGCACAAAAAGCATTGCCTTTCTCGAATGTTCAATTAGACAATGCTTTTCACTACATATAAACCTTAATACTCTGTTGCGTCTGTTACTTCATCAGACTTAATTCCCTTTTCAGCTTTCAATTTTTCATTTACAGCTTCCACGTTCATTCTGGAAAGAACAATCATAATTAACACATCAAGGATCAATGGCAACCATAAATACATAAACTGCATCATATCAAGTGCTGACTGCGGCTGTGTTGCATTTGTTCCGACATAACCACTAAGCTCTAATAACCAGCCACATACTGCAGTTCCGATTCCTCCACCAATCTTCACACCCAGTGATGTACAAGAATACATAGTTCCGTCAATTCTCTTTCCCTGTGTCAGATAAGTATACTCTGAACAAGAAGCAATCACTGCGTTCATATCTCCCTGCCATGGGCCCTGTCCAAGTGCTGCAAGGGCTGTAAATGCCAGCATAAGAGGAATACTTCCCATATATCCTGCTACAACAACCAACGCTCTACCAATAACGGCAATGATATATCCTCTGAGATTCAGCTTGTACATACCATTCCACTTGCCAACGAGTGTCGGAGTAAAGATAAGAGCTATAATAAGCGGGATATTCACCGCCCAGGCGAACTGACCAAAAAGATTCTTGTCCTTCAATACCCATGTCATGTAGTAGATACCAGCACCGATCATGGCACTATAAAGCTGCTGTAAAATATATGTTCCACAGATCATCATATAATACTTGTTCTTTACAAGAAGCTTAAATGCCTGAACCAGTCCATACTTTTCTTCATCTCCTTTTACTTCTCCATCGTTAAGCTCCTCCTCCGGAAGCTCTTTTACGGAGAGCGCTGAGATTGTATTTACAATCAGACCGATAATTGCATAGATGATTGCTACCGTTCTCCATGCTGCTGCATCTCCACCGCAGTAATCAACAAATTTTACGGTTACAGACTGGATCAAAAGGCTTGTAGAAAATGCGAAGATGAAACGATAAGATCCCATCTGCACACGCTCTTTACTGTTCTTCGTAATCAAAGAAGTAAGTGCAGAATACGCAATATTATTTGCTGTATAGAACACACCATTTAACAATGTATATGCAATAAAGAACCATGCATATTTTGCTGTATTTCCCCAGCTTGTAGGAACCGCAAAACAACATACCAGTGTAATCGCACATCCAATGTAGCCGTAAAGCATCCACGGTTTCGCCTTACCCATCTTGCTGTGTGTCTTGTCAATCATCGAGCCAAAGAAAATGTCTGTAAATCCGTCAAACAGTTTGGAAACTGCGATCAACGTACCTACTATACCTGCTGCAAGTCCGACTGAATCCGTCAGATAAATCATCACAAAGGATGTTAAAAATGCATATACTACATTTCCTGCTATATCGCCGGATCCGTATCCGACTTTGTTATACCATTTTAAATACTTTTTTTCTTCCATAGAATCACTCCTCATCTTAATCATGTTTAGAATTTCATGTGTCAAACAGTCTGATGCCTATATTATTCTAAATGCTTTTACTTTTGTTCTCTTGTATCCCGAATATCCCCGTATGTCCGGACTTATACGTCGATATTCGGGAAACGAGTTATATCATTATCCTTTCACATACGGAACCAGTGTAAACCGGAACCGGAATAATCTATCATCAAATCTGTATGCTTCTAACACGTCTGGTCCGCAGCTGTTAGAGCCTATTCCATTCTGTGCATAATCAAGACAGAATACCGTACTGTCCGATTCTATCAATTCATAGTTATGTGCCTTTTCTTCCAGCTCCTCCTGTGTATAGAAGGACGCATTGAATGAAAATGTATCTTCCTCTGCAACGGCAGTGATACCGTACTGGCTGTTGCCAAGCTCCACATAATCGCAGTCGTAGTGACTTCCGTTTTCCTGTGGGCGGATATAGTCCTCATGCATATCGGAAACCTTCAGACGATACAATCCGTGGCTTGCTGCTCTATGCTTGTCCCGGTAGCTTTCCTGCGGTCCCATACCGAAGAACCCTGCATCTGTAAGCTTCTTATCTAAGAACATCCGCACACCAAATCTTGGTAGATCCGGGAACTCCTCATCCTTTTTCACTGCGATATCCGCTCCAATTCTTCCGGCTGCGTCAATCGTCCAAGTGATTGTCACATCCATAATTTTCTGCACGGTTGCTGCCACGACCGAAGCCTGACTTGTCACAGTTACTCCGTGCTTTCCCTGAATCACCTCTGACTTGTATGCTCTTGTATAGGCTTCGTTGTAGTGGGCTTTCTTCCACTCTGCCTTGATATACATATCGTTATCCGTCGGTGCTCTCCAGATGTTCAGTTCCATCGGATGATTCATATATTCTCTGCCTGCAAATGTCAGGCTGTCAAAAAGTGCTGTCCGCTTGTTGACCGTATAGGAGAAATCCCGTCCCTTTATGATGATCTCTGTATCATTTTCCTGTACCTGAATACCCGTATCAGGCACTTCCTTTGTAAGCCAGCCTACTGCCTGCTGATTCTTTGCACCCTTACTGCTTACATCTATCTCGTCAAAGCCTAAGACATACGCCTTGGAAAGAAGCGGAATGTCCTTCTTCAGCTTATAGAACAGCTTCAGATATACCTTTCCATTCTCCGGAATTGAAAGCTTTAAGGTCGTGCTTCCATCACAATGCGGTAATACGGATACTTCAGAAAGCTTCCCCTTTCCGATCACAAGTCCATCCTGTGACAGCTCGTAAGTAATCTCAACATAATCCTTCAAATCATCGAAATCCATATAGTTGTGAAGCACCAGCTCACCGCTTGCTGCATCATACGATACTACTCTTGCCGGTCGGTATACATTCTTGTACTCCAAAAGTCCGGTGTGTATCCTTCTGTCCGGATATACCAGACCATCCATACAGAAGTTGCTGTCATGGATTACTTCGCCATGATCGCCGCCATAGGCATAGATCGTCTTGCCGTTTTCGGCTACACCATGGGCGATTGCATGATCGCACCACTCCCACACGAAACCGCCGCACATCTTATCCTCTGCCTGTATCATCTGGAAATAATCTTCAAAATCTCCGGGACCATTTCCCATACTGTGGCAGTATTCCACCAGAAGGAATGGTTTGCTGCCATCCTTTTCCAAATATTCCTCTATCTCAGTAAGTGCCGGATACATACGGCTGTATAAGTCCAGATTCTCGTAATCATAGGTTACATCGTAATTGCGGTATCTGGCACTCTCATACTGCGTGATCCGCTCCGAATCGAACTTCTTTGTCCATGCCAGTGCCTTCTCAAAATTGCAGCCATAAGCGCTTTCATTTCCCATAGACCACATCACGATACAGAACCGGTTCTTGTCACGCTCCACCATCAGCTTCACACGGTCAACAATCGCAGCTTCCCATACCGGATCATCTGCTATTTTCTCATTCCAACGCTTAAAGCGGTTGTAATCCGTATCCTCTTTTCGATACAGCATAAATGGTCCGTGTGCTTCGATATCTGCCTCGTCAATCACCATAAATCCATAGCGGTCGCACATTTCATAGAAAAATGGTGCATTTGGATAATGGCTGGAACGAATGGCATTGAAGTTGTGCTGCTTCATCAGGGTAAGGTCTGTCTTGATCTGCTCCATGCTAATTGTAAATCCGGTGACCGGATCGGAGTCATGGCGGTTCACACCACGGAATTTAATCTTCTGTCCATTTAAGTAGATTACCTGATTCTTGATCTCGATCTTGCGGAGTGCTATATGGTCTACGATTACCTCCTGCTCCGTCTCCAGAATAATCGTATACAGATACGGATTCTCTGTATTCCAGAGTGTATAATCTACAATCTCAAAAGTCGCTTCTCCACTCTCGGAAATAACACCCTCGGAAACAACTGCTCCATTCTTATCCTCGAGCTTTACCCGAACCTCTGTCGGCTCGTAAAATGCTGCTGTAAGATTTATCCTTGCAATGTCTGAATCTAATTGTGTTGTAATGCGATAATCACGGATTCCCTTTTCCGGACGTTTTAAGAGATACACATCACGGAAGATTCCGCTCATACGGAACTTGTCCTGATCTTCAAGGTACGAACCGTCGCACCACTTCATCACAAGCACGGAAATCCGGTTCTCTCCTTCCCGCAATACGTCTGTCACATCAAACTCACTGGTCATGTGGCTCACTTGACTGTAGCCTACATAGGTGCCGTTTAACCATACATAAAAGCAGCTATCCACACCTTCAAAGTTAAGATATGCCTTTGGTGCTGCAGCATCCTTTGCATAGTCAAAGGTATGCACATAAGCTCCACATGGAATATCCTGTGGCACATATGGCGGATCAAACGGAAATGGGTAACGGATATTTGTGTATTGGTGTGTATCATAACCTGCCATCTGCCATACACTCGGAACTTTGATCTCATCAAAGCCCTCAACCGAATAACCATCCTCATAAAAGGCATCCTTCATATCATAGATGCTGTCACCATTCAATAGCTGCATTCTGTCTGACAGCTCTCTGTGCTCTACCAGGTCATCCATCCGCTTGGAAGCCGGCATGTAATAAGCTCTCGCCGGCATCGTATTGTCATGTAATACACTTAAGTCCTCATAGTAACGTGGCACGATCATAAATAATCCTCCTTCATTCATACAGTTTATACACTTTTTTGTTGCTTGTAACCCTGCAAACAGTTTTCTTCTTACTGTCTGCTTTTTTTCCTTCTCGCTTTTGTTAGATTTATATTACCTTAATCCATTTCTTATGTCTATAAACTAGAATGGACAAAATATGCACAAAATGATACAATAATCCCATCAAGCAGAAAAGTGGACGAACTGCTTGCAACATCGGACACTTTTCTATTTGATAGGTAAACAGTCATAAGCACGCAGGACGATAGTCCGGAGTGCGCATGGCTGGCACGATTTCGAGAGTTCGAAGAACGAAGAAATCGTGATTATTGTATCGAGTGAAAGGAGTGCTGCCCTATGTACATGAACACCGGTTATTTGAAACATTCACATATGGATTTTAAGGATAAAAGCCGACCACTGATTGTCGGTAGCTGCGGAATCTATCGTTTGTCTGAGCACCCAAAGATGCCAACCTATCGCCCAAGAGGACGTGTTGATTTTCAGATTATATATATTGCAGCCGGATGCGGACATTTTCATTTTGATACTGTTGATAACGAAACAATTGTTCCCGCTGGTAACATTGTCATATTCCGTCCAAAAGAGCTTCAGAAATATGAATACTATGGGGAAGATAAGACAGAAGTCTACTGGATTCATTTTACTGGAAGTGATGTAAAAAATATCCTAAGAAAATATGGTTTCCCAGATAACGAGAGAATATTCCCGGTTGGTACATCCATGGAATATGAGCGTATATTTAAGAGAATTATTATAGAATTACAACGTTGTCAGGATAACTACGAAGAAATGCTCACATTATTGCT
>OODA01000833.1_pt1 | contig 13301 bp, 12 predicted proteins | sample 1671341 | NCBI WGS metagenome assembly OODA01 (sample SAMN06348147, study PRJEB24527) | human gut metagenome | biome: human gut; feature: ankylosing spondylitis patient; material: feces | host: Homo sapiens | place: China | collected 2015-10 | reverse complement strand
ACTTACATAATTTTGACAGGTGACCATTTTATGGCCACCCTTTGTAGGTTGGATGTTTTTCTGCTCTTTACTTTTTTGAATATTATCTCGAACTCGCGTTATTGGGTAAATGAAATGTTGTATAACCACCATCGAAGATGTGAAGGCTTTTGCCAAATACTTGACAAACGACCTTCATCTCAACTTTCACCCCGACGATGATTTTTCGTTTTACGTAAACTACGAAACGAAAGAGCCGACTTTCTCACCCGAAGAGGCAGCAAAGTACAATGCTCTCATGAATGAGTGCTTTGATGTTTGCGAAAAGGCAAATGTTGATGTTTACAATGTCATGGGAGAATATTTACGAAAACCTATAATGGCATAATGAAATATCCCCTTGCAAGTGATTGGCTTGCAAGGGGATTGCTTTTTTTTATGCGAACATTTCTTTTGCTTTCTTCGCTACGACTTCTACAAGGGGACACGTCGCATGATACTGTTGGGTTCTAACGAAATCCGACAGCTCCGCGATATGTGTGTGAAATTAATGGGATAGAGGTGTTTATGTGAAATGTTTTTTGATATTTGGTACCAAATTAGAAGTATATTCTTAACTTTGCACATGGCTATTCGAGAAATTAAACGCTTTTGTTGTAAGAAAGGATAAGCTGCAAAGTACAGCGCTCTAATGAATGCTTGACGTTTGCGAAAATGAAATAACCACTCTTGTATGACATTACGTTCAGCAAGAGTGGTTTAATTTATCAATCAAAAATCAGCTATACCTTTTTTATTTTAATCTATATTCCAATAAGCACTAGGATCTCCGTCAAAAATAGTATCTATATCTTCATCAGAATATCCCATATATCCACCATATTCATTATAGTGTTGTGATTCATATGAACTACTATTATAATAATTCTGCATGGATGGTTTTTCTTTTGATGTTTTTTCCCCGTCCACGTGCATTATATACTCATGTTCTTTTTCCACTATTTCATCATATTTGCAAGGTATTATTTCCTGACCAAGGATATTTAGGATTCCTTTCTTTCCATTTTTTTCTATATAGAATTTATTGTTCTCCATTTTAATGGAATCATAATCAAATATAACCTTACCTATTGAAGTCACATACCCTTTCCTTTTCCCTTTAATAAAGCTTATTATGTTATAATCACAAGCTATTTTGCCTAATCTAGATATAGTATTCGCTGTCATGTTGTCTATTATAAAATCAATTTTTTCACATGACGAAACAATACATTTTCCTTTGCCTACCACATTATATAAATTGTATTTACCATTTATTTCTCCTATTATAAACGTTGACTTTAAAAGAGTGTAATTACCTTTATCATCATAATCATAATCGCTATTTATTCGAAATCCATACTTGCTTATGTATATTTCTGATAGAACACTATTGCATATCTCTTCACCATCCTGATTCAGGATACCATATTTATCCTTATCCTTTACAATAAAAAAGCTATTAAATCCGTCTCCATCAAGAGGTATTAATATACATTCATCGTACTTATTCTTTTCAATCATTCCATATAATTTACCATCCTCAATCCAAATTGGATATTTCCTATTTTTTAATTGAGTAAATAAAGTTCTATGGTAATTGCCATTATTATATTTATTGTATTCATATTTAATTGGCAATAGTTCCTTGCCATCAAATTCTACAATTCCGTATAATCCATTTTGTCCTACAATCATCATCTCGTCTAGATACCAAATGATTTCATCATATACTAGACTACATTTATTAAGGAATACATCGTATAAGAAATTACCAGTTTCAGTTTTTATTAATAGAATTTCTTTTTCGGATGAGTACCATTTTATATAGTTGTAAACAACATGCAATAGAACCTTTCCTTGCCCATCTATCAATCCGTATTTACCATTTTTTTCGCATAAAAAAGTCCTAGTGGTAGCTAAATTATCCGCTAAGTACATTACAGCATCATATTTCTCACAAGAGAATTTATTATAAAATAGCCCTTCCTCTGTGATTGGAACATACTTAGAATAATCTGAGTAGTATACCCAATATAATTTTTTTCCATCTTGCGTATGCTGGTTCTTATCACGGAAACCGCCCCATTTCCCTTTTAATAGGTGATTTTCGTCTTCATAATAAGTGTTACAAAGTCCAGTACATTTTACAATATTAATAGTTTTCATATTTATTTTCTAAATTTAATCAATTCTCTCCCTGTCAAGTAGATAGGCATACCCTCCACATAGCCGGGCTTTTTACTCTCTGTTTCGATAATACTCTCAATGTCAAACTAGCCAAGCGTGATTTCTTCATCGAAGAAATAGCAGAAGTAGCGATCGTGACGGGGATTTTCATAGCCCGTCTCGAGCATTTTCTCCTTGCTCATTTCACCCGTGTTTTTTACGCGGAAGGTGTACAAACGGGTAATTTGCTTGTTGAAGTCGTACAAGATGACAAACTTAACGTGCTTTACATAGTCACGGCTCTTAACCACCGCTCCATGTACGTCCTTACCACCTAAACGTACATTGTAGGCATCATCACGCTTGCCACCCTTGCGACTGAATATCCAATTGAGTTGTTGTACGCCATTGTAACCGCCTATCAAGATGGAATCGTTGGGGTATTTCTCCAAGTAGTGCATGGTCAAGAAATCCTCGGGAACTTCGTCGTGGGGACGGGGTTCGACAATGGGCATAACGACCTCAGGCAATGTGCGTGGGTCGGTACCCAACTCACATTTTGCCACGTAAAAGGCATCTTGCAGTTCAAACAGCACTTGCTCGTTCTCTTCTTGCAATCGAGATTTTAGTGCATCATTGTTTTCCACGCTTTCGGGCTTGCGCAAGGCGAGGGAGTAATATTGTTGGTCGCTGCCTTCGCGCCCATCAAAGGGGTGATACATTTTTCCCAATACCATTTGGAAGTGTTCCTTGATGTAACGCTCAGGAGCAATGTCTGCATGAGCAGTCATGGCATAGAACTCGAAGTTCTCTTTCAGCATTTGCTGTATCTGTGTGCGGAAAAGTTTCCGCACCTTGGTTCGCCATGCCACCTTGCTTGCTTGATTGTTGCGCCCATAAAGGGCTACCACAAACAGAAAGTTCACATCGTAGTGGGCTAAAAGGAACGTGTCGCGGTCGAACAAGCGGTTTTCAAACTGCCTACTGAGGTAGTATTGTTGTCTGCCCTCGGTGAGCTTTATATCATCTTCGGGCTTCAATACGTTTTGGTTGGCTGAGATGAAGAAATTGGGAATAATGTTGTAACCCTCTGTTTCGTCATCGCGTAGTTTGATATGGCCTTTTTGTTCTTCGGGCTTCCCATCATTGAAAAGGTCGATGTTCCATTGTATAACGTTACGGGCGTAGGTGAATTGCTTGTAAACGCTTTCTTTCCCTAAACTATTGCCTCGCTTGTAATACTTGGAGTCGCCAATGTAATAGATATTGTCATCTGCATCGTTGTTGGTCAGCTCTTGATACTGATACATGTGGTCTACACGCTTCCCGTCGGGTTGGTCAAGCAACTCGGTGGGGAGTTGCTGATCGCCAGCTATCAGCTCATCGATGATGGCTTCAAATACAACATGGAAACTCTTTACCAACAGGTACTCGCGGTTGTCCACTCGTAAGTCTGAGACCTTGGGACGGGCAAAGAAGTCGTTGCATAGCTTCCATAGCTCCAGGGCTTTGTCGGAGAAGTATTTGTATTTGATTTGCTTCAACCGACGCACACCATATCCGTTCAGATATTTCTCAAACTTTCGTCCCTTAATTAAGGGGAAGTTCACGTTTATCTTTACAGGGAACCCATATGCATCTTTCATGTATTGCAAGATGCTATAATAGATGATCAGCAACTCTTCATCGAAGTTGATTTGTCGTTTCTTGTTCACGGGATTGATGTAGGTCACATCTTGCCTTGCACCGCCCGTTCCGTAGGTTTGCAGTATGGCTGACGACTTGCTAATGGTGCGTGTCCAATTGATCTTGTTGTAACCAGAATGGAGGTTCTTCAAGATGAACGTCACAAACTGTTCGTTCTCTTTGTTCCAGCGTTGCAGTTCCAAGAGCACGTCCAAAAAGGTAATTGTTTGTTTGTGCCTTGTGCTGCCGCCTACGGACTGCACTTGCTTGTGCAGCACAATCGACGGGGCATTTTTCTTGCCTCCTGTGCGCTTGTACTCGTTCTTCTTGAACACACTGATGGCGCGATATATCCACACCGATAGGTTGTAGATGAAGTTGGCTTCATCGGTTTTCAACTCTTTACACTCATCGGCATGGATAAGGTTTTCGGGGGCTATATGCCCGAATACCTTTTCTTCACCAAACTTTCCTTCGAGCAGCACCTTGGGCAAGATAAACACGCAGTCTTGTACCTCACGGCTCGGATTGAAATAGTAGCCTACATAGGGTAGGCTCACTTTCCCGTCCGAATCGTGAACGTCCACAAGTCCTTTGATCACGTCTTTCACGTCATCATAGGCATACTGGTATTCTTCTATTAGAATGCGCATTAGTTAAGTTTTGCAATGGTAAGTTCTAAGTTTGCTTGGTTAATGGCATTAACTACACCATCAATATTGCTACGATTAAATCCATCAATGGCTACATAAAGTATGCTATCACCGCAAGCAACTGCTTCAGCGCGTTTCTTGCCGTCTTCTGATCTTTGATTGTAGTCCGTTTCTGATTCTATAAGGTGAGGTATGTTAATATCCAAGGATTGCCATTTATTCAATACATCTTGGACTGACATTGCTTGATTTAAGCGAATGTATTCTTTTACACTCTCTATAACGACTCTGCTTTTTACGTATTCACCTTTGCCATTGATAGAATACGTACTATTATCCTTACCATTGAGAGACGTTTCTTCTTCGTCACCCTCGCTCTCATCGTTCGACAATGGCTTCAGATGCAATTTGTCCACAAGGAACAAACGCACAGCTTCAGCATTAGCAATGGTGAACCCTGTTTTGGTATCTTCGGTATAGAATTGATCAAAAGTGGCTTTGTCAGCGGACAATTTGAATATGTCAGCATCTTCGTCTTTGAACACATCGTTCCAAAGGTAGAAGATTACTTTGCCTACAAAGGTTTCTACATCGATGGTCTTGCTGTCGCTCTGCGGCTTGCAGAAGAAGTAACCTAACTTCTTATCGTCTGAATCCGTCTTGTCGGCAATTTCATTGTCTATGGCTTGAACGAATGCCCACCAATCAACCTCGGTGTTATTGTTTGCCTTTATCTTCCAATTCAAGGGGATGCGATTGCCTTGCTCGTCCGTGCGGAACTCGCCCTGCTCGTCACGCTCGTAACCATTGGTGATGCGCACATACTTCCAATCCCATCTGCGTTTGAAAGCACTATCGATGGGGAAAAGGCTTTGGTCGCTCGTGTTCATCGTAGCCCATATGTAGAGGTTGTTTGGCAAGAGCAGTACACGGCCACTCTTAATGTCTTCTGAAAGACTTTTGCCATAGTTGCTAGTGTAGCCTTTCACCGCACCTGCCACGTCCAAGTCGCCCTCTATCTTGTATTCGTCTTCCTCGCTGAAAGCATTCTCTATCTCCTTTTGCAAGTCGGCATCAGCTTCGATGGGATATGTGGAGAAACCATTGCTGCTGCGATCGAGTAATTGGAACAAGTCACCAAAGATTTGCGCACAGTTGCCGCGATTGATTTCTTCTATCACAAGGAACTGCGGTTGCACTTCGTCACCACCATCGGCATATTTCTTCCATGCACCAAGGTAGGCTTTTAAGAAGGCTTGCTTGATAAAGGTGTAGGTGATGCGGTTTTCCTCCACTTCTTTTCCTTTGTCAAGTACAGGACCTTGCGCACCATACACCTTGCTCTTTGTCATGGTAGGTTTGTATGCGCCTACAAAGGTAGAATAGTCGCTATCGGGGTGAAAAGTGGTGCGTATGGTGGAGTAAGTCTTTGTGATGCGGTCTATATCGAAAGACTTACCGGTGCCAGGGGCACCATAGTAGATTTGTTGGAGAGGTCGCTTCAAAGGGAGAGGCTTTTCCCCTCCGATTGAATTGAAAAAAATCATTTTGTCTGTGCGACTTAATGCGCGTTCCATAATTTCTTTATAATTGGGTGCTAATGTTATAATATCATCATCAACGTGAATAGCATCGCTATATTCGTTAATGACAAATTTTAGATTTTGTAAATTCCCGAAAGGTTCTCCCCATATATTTTCACAAGCCGTTGAAAGGTGGCATATTCCACCATGCTGTTCTACATATTCTATTATAGATGGAAGAACGCTTTTGATAGGTGTATTTTCTTGGAAACTTTTTGTATATGGATTTGGTATATAGTAGAACCAAACCCAATGCTTCAAATATTTTTCAGCTTGTTCTTCTGTCAAATCATGCTGAAACCTTGGATAGTATTTCCCTTTATAAATGCAATACAGTCCTAATTGACAAGCTAACTGATATGCTGTTCTCAAAAAGCTGTGTCCATACATTGAAGCGTCCATTCTATTCTTGAAAATACCTTCAGGTAACAGCTCTTTGGGGAGTTCATGCACCAACTCTACAACTGTAGAAACCTTAGCCTGTCTCCATTTTACTAATACATCTCCCATTAAATTATTTTGTTAGGATAATAATATTATTTTTTGCTCGCCCAATAGCTAATAAGGTCTTGTTCTCTTTTCTCAATCTCAGCCAAGAGTGTGGCATCGAAACGAACAGGAATCCTTTTCTTTTCTATTAGCGAGTCTACTTTTGCTGATCTATAGCGTATTCCGCCTGTCATTTTATCTAACAAATCGAGATAATCTTCGCCCAAAATTTGAATTTCTTCATTTGAAAGCAGGTTTTCCTCAAAAGCAATTTGAATAGTCCATTGTTCAGAAATGGCTCTTGCTATTCCAGGAAAAGTCTTACTTCTCCATTTTTGGCGTTCCTCTTTTGTCTTGGTCTTTGTCAGACCATCAGAATACCATTTCGGTTGCGACTTTCCACTTTCAAAATATATTCTTTCCCCATGGTCATCTGTTTCTTTAGATGGATGAAGAGGACGAAGGTTTTTCAGCCACAAACAAGTGTTTTTTGAATAGGGATCGCCAAACATATATGGCTGTACATTTTGGTCTGGCTTTCTCCATCGGCTACTCATCACACCAACAGGGTTTTCTATCGCAATCCTCTTTACATTGGCTTTTGCCAAAAACAAAAAGAAATTTGCACCATCTTCTTGGTCTTGTCTTCTTGTAGGAAAACTGGGGTGAGGGCGACGCTCTGAAATAGGTTTATCCTTATCTCTTGGATCGTACATCCATTTTGCTCCACTTACAGCCAAAAAAGTACAAGGTGGATGGCCAATCATTAAATCCCAATCTCCATCAATGACTGCCTGTTCTCCATTCTGCAACTTCAAATCGGTCTTATTCAAGACAGTCGTCACATCATGGTTGAAATGCCATTCTGGATGCGGGTTGGCTATATCAGTACCAAACATTGTGCCACTGCAATCGAAGAGGTCACAACTATATGCATTATGTCCCATGCTTCTGAAAGCTCTACAAACTGCTTGGCTTTCTTCACAGGCGACAAGTATATTTAGTTTACGTTTCATTTGTTTTTTGATGATAGTCCCTTGTACATTGCTTCTGCTATACTTTTAGCAAACAGCACAGGAACTGCATTACCAATCATTTTATAACAGTATGGATTTGAACCGAGAAATTTATAATCCATAGGGAAAGACTGCAAAAGAGCTGCTTCCCTTATCGTTATACTTCTTAGTTGCGTAATGTCCGGGTGAATAAACATATACCCATCTTTGTTCAAATGAGCAACAACTGTTGGAGATGGCTTGTCCCATTCTATATTTCTATATTTGATATGGTTAGAGGTATGACCTGTAATCTTAGTATAGAAATCTTTTTTTTCCTGTTGAGAACAGGTGTTCATGTTATTGCTCAACCACTCACGGAACAACCTTTGGTCTCTATCTCCATGATAGCGAGGAATGTGAAGGTCTACTTCTCGATCACCCACCAACTTATGAGAAATATTGCACCGACCAACTTTTATAACTTTTTCCATTGGGCAAAGTTTAGGCATATCTCCAATAGCATCCCTCACTGTTTTGTGAGGTTGGGTACTCTTTTCTTCTGTTAAGCACTTATAGAAATCCTCTATGTCGTAATTACCATCAGTTCTCGTACCAATTATGATTATACGATTTCGCTTTTGAGGCACGTCAAAATCCTCAGCACAATACACAGAATTCTTCAAGTCTGATGGCTTGCGAATGGAGTACCCAATTGCCTTGAACGCTTCATATATTCGTTCTCTTACAGGGGTGTCACCAGGGCAAGCACTAAGCAATCCCGGTACATTCTCAAAAACGAAAGCTTTTGGCTTGAAGTAATCAACAATTTTCACGAAACTCTCAAAAAGGTAGTTCCTGTAATCGTCTTTCATTCCTGTAGGGGACTGTGCACGACCTGCTATAGAGTATGCTTGACAAGGAGGACCACCAATAATCAAATCTACAGTGGTATCTCCAATTAAACCTTGTAAACCATGTTCTACAATTTCTGCATGATTTTCTTTCTTATACAATTTTTTGGTGTCTTCACTCCAATTGCCATGTATTAATTCTTCTGTCTTCTGAACATCGAATTTAATAACGCGTTTTTGAGCATCTTCCTCGGAATGTCCCCACTTGTCTATCAGTCTCTGACGAAGTGTGTTGATCATAGGAGTTTCCCATTCGACATGGGCAAGTCCAATGAATTTTTGCGTTTGCAGAAACCCTTCTGATAAGCCACCACACCCTGCAAATAAATCTATAAAGGTATACTTTTTATTCATTGCACACGTTTTATTTTATCACAAAGGATATTTAACGCTTTACCTACGATTTCTTGAGGGTAATTATTGACTTCACGATAGAAAGTATCTGCTAAATACAAACTCCATATAGTACTTGCATCAGTATTTAATGTATGAGCCAAGACTGGGATTTGGTCGCTTTTTACAACTCTTTCTCCCAGCTCTATTTTGCTATACATACCAACACTAACGCCCATAACTTCTGCCAAGTCCTTTTGTTTTAATTTGGACTTTTTACGAAGATGTATGAGTGTTTTGGGTAGTAATCCCTGGTTCTTCTTTTGCATATTTGTTAGTTGTTTTTAGCTGCAAGGATAGAAAGAAAATTCGACTATTTTAGTCGAATTGGTTACATAACCTCGTTACGTTAATATTTTACTCAATTAAAAACAGAAAACTGATTTCAAAGAGAGCGGTTCCCACCATTTTCTAATATTGTTTACGATTTCAATTTATCTTTCACAGTGTTCAGATAATTCAGTTTATCTTCGTATTCACCTCTGAATTGTGTATGGAGATTGTTGATAACTTCATCTATTTTACTTGCTCTGCAAGGGGTTCCTTTCTTGCTTGTGTCGTATTAAATGATGCAATTCAAGAAGAATTGACTGATTACTATATGGCATACCCCAATAGCCATAATGAAACGACAGATGAGCCTATTTGGGGACAATATGCTAGATATGGTGACGATAAGTATATCGTTGCTTGTTTAGAAGCAATCAACGAAGAACTTCCTAATTTGCTGATGATGGCTTAATAGCCCGTCTTTTCTTAGATACAACATCGCCCATAGTTTTGCAGTAAAAACGCAAAACTATGGGCGATTTCAATTACTTACACATAACAGGCGTGAACGATCTGCCCGGCTATCGTGCCGCGGCAGCGTTCACCACTAAGAGCAGCGAAGTTTTCAAGGAAGCGGAGGAGATTTCACCGCGCCATGTGAGCGACAAGGTGAGTTATATGCCTTGGGGAGCGGACGACCAAATGCCGTATGACATTATCAATCTGATTGAAAGTGATGAGACACTGAGCACTTGCTAGATGTTCAATGCAGAGGTGTGCTATGGAAGCGGACTGGTGTACCAAACAGATGAATGGTGCAAACAGAAAGTGGTGAACGAGGTGGAGGAGTTCTTTTTGGATAATGACATGGCGAGTTATTTCCTCGGTGTTTGCCAAGATTTCAAACACTTCGGCTTTGCCGTGAGCGTGATTATTCTCAATGAACAAGGCAACAAGGTGGTGAGGGTGCTGCGCAAGGAGGCTTGCTATGTTCGCTTTGCGCCTGCCAACAAGGAGGGCGTGATACCACAGGTGTTGTACGCGAATTGGCGTAACTCGGTGCGGGCGGAACAGGTGGAGGTCATTCCATTGCTCAACCCGCAAAGTTCTTGGACGGACTTGCAAGCACAGGTGAAGAAGGGCAAACGCAAGTTTGCCGTGGTCAGCCGTGTGCCGACGCCTGACAGCACGTATTATCCCATTCCGTATTATGCCTCGCTCTTCAAGGGCAAGTGGTACAATATCAAGCAACTTATTGGGGTGGCAAAGGAAGCGAAACTGAAAAACTCGGCACCTATCAAATACCACATAGAGATTGCCAAATCTTTTTGGAGCAACATCTTCAAGGCGGAGGACATTACTGACCGCGTGAAGCAACAGGAACGCGTGAATGAGGAGAAGGATAATATCATCAATTTCCTCACGGGCATGGAGAATTCGGGCAAGGTGCTTTTCTCTGAGTTTTATGTGTCTCCTAATGGGGAGGAACAGCATGATGTGGTGATTAACAAAATTGAGACGGACAAGGAGGGTGGCAATTGCTTCGCGAATGTCGGCTGCGCTCGGCAAAGTTCAACGGAAGCATGGGCGACAAGCGCCCCATGCCAATACTTTGAGCAAACGCTTTACCCGTGGTTGGATTTGCCTCGGAAACTCGGCAGCACCGACCACTCTTGGCAGCGTTACCAGGAACTGCATTCTAAACTCATCGCCATCGAGGAACGATTGGCGCATGATTTCTTCTCCTGTGAACTCTTGGCGACTCTGCGCCAAGCAGAGTTGTTGGGCAAATGGGGCGAGACCCCATCTGCACCGCATCTTCGCCATTGAACTGTATATGTTATAGGAAGAAGAGGGAGAAGTCCCCATATCATCTTGCATTGAGATCGTGAACGCCCTCCGCAATGCTCCCGATGGATTTTTTGAGGAGTGGAAGCAGTCAGAAACCGCTGCGCTCTTTGAAAATCATGGGTACAAGAATGATAAAAGGAAAGGTGGGTATTGGTTTTGAAAAAAAATTATTAGATTTGCAATAGTAAACAAACCTAACAAACAACAATTATGAAAAATATTAAAAAAATCGCTGCAATTCTTTCAATGTTCCTTTTCTGTATTATGTCTTTATCAGCGCAAACGGAACGCATGAAATTTATGGGAATTCCAATCGCAGGATCTCCTATTCAAATGGGAGAAAAATTGAAAGCGAAAGGATTTGTCTTTAAGGAGAAAATCAGTGATCACATCAGAGAGTATAGTGGAACATTCGCAGGTTCTAATGTTGTGGTAGATGTAGTATCTACTAGTAATGTAGTATGGAAAATTCTTGTAGAATACCCAGAAGCATCTTCATTTTCTCGTTTAGAATCGGATTATGAAGATATGGTTGGTCAATTCAAAAAGAAATATGGTGAGCCAACGGAACACTTTGAATTTTTTTCCAAACCATATTACAAAGGAGATGGGTATGAAATGCAAGCCTTAAGACTTGATAAGTGTAATTATGCTTCTTATTGGGAAAAAGAGAATGGCACTATTTGCGTAGAAATGTCTAAAGGAGGGCACCTTTGGATTGGTTACGAAGATAAAGTTGGTGTAAGGGAAAAGAACCAAAAGGAAAACCAACAGATTCAGGATGATATCTAAAAATAGTTGTCTTTTATCCCTCTACAATGCTTCCATACTTTCGCGGTATGGAAGCATTTTCTATATCCCTGCCCAAATCATGGTCGGAACTGTCCGACCAGCAACTCCGTTTTTTCTTCCGACAAGTCGCACGCGATTTGCCGATGAACGAGGTGTTAGCCCTTGCGTTTGCAAATGGGCTGAATTTGTTGTGCTTTGTCATGCAGACAAACACTCCTGTTTGGTCAAGGACAGGAAAAGTAAACGCCAAGTGGTGCTTGCCGATTGGCAAATCACCTTTGCTGCGCAACAACTTGCGTTCTTGGAGAGCTTCGCTCCCAAGCCTATACGCATTTCTGTCATTTGCGGTGCATCGGCAGTCACTGCCGATTTGCAAGCCGTCCCCTTTGAGGATTATCTCGCTTGCGAGAACTATTACCAAGGCTTCCTGCATACGCAAAGCATGGAATGCCTTGCAGAGATGGCGCATTTGCTTTATCCGAAACTTTCGGACAAAGCTTGTTTGGAGAAAGCAGAACTGCTTTCTGTATTCTATTGGTTCGCTTCTGTTAAAGCGAACTTCATCCGTATGTTCCCACACCTGACTTCATCACTTTTTTGTGCCATCACATAGCGCATATTGAAAATCAATGAGTTGTGTCATTTGATTGGGTGACGCATTGACGAAGTCTGCAAAAAACGCTACCACTAAACGCTACCACTAAGCGCTACCACAAAACGCAAGCACTAATGGGGGCGATGCGTCTCGCGTCGGGCATCAAGGCAAAGATTCACAGACAGGCATGTATTTAGTGCAGAGCCTTTGTGTTTAGTGTATGAGCCTTTGCCTTAATGCCCGCGGGACGCGTCGCCCCCATTAGTGCTTGCATTTGGTGGTAGCGTTTAATGCTTACGGGACCTTTACAATACTACAAAAGCTTTACTTGCCGAGTATCTTACATCTTACACTAACACGCTGAAACTCATTGATTGTCAACATTTTACTTAGTGTAAGATGTTACCAATACCACCTACACGCGACCTACACAACCCTCATGCTGCCACACGACACAAGCACGGGAGAACAGTATCACGGCATAGGGGAACAGAAAAGTCTGTTACTCCGACAGATTGTTCTACGTCCCTATGCCGTATTATCTACTGCATACGTCCATGTTGACTGCGCGGCAGCGGGGTAAGATGTGTAAGATGTGTGCAGGAGTGTGTAAGATACTTTGAAATCATCTTACACTCTTGAAACATCTGAATATCAACTTGTTATGTGCAAAAAGTGTAAGATGGCAGAAAAAGTGCACACACTCTTTTACAAGTAGGCAGACGGGGAGGGAGCAAATATTTGTGTACAAATTGTACACTTTTTTTGATGGGAGCAATGTCTTGGTGTTACCTTTGCAGCACTTTACTTTTATATCAAATCAAATTGTATTGACTACCATGAAACGAATGCTTAACAGAATGCTGCGCTATGCCGATGCCATTGTGAAACGT
>OODA01000832.1_pt1 | contig 13309 bp, 10 predicted proteins | sample 1671341 | NCBI WGS metagenome assembly OODA01 (sample SAMN06348147, study PRJEB24527) | human gut metagenome | biome: human gut; feature: ankylosing spondylitis patient; material: feces | host: Homo sapiens | place: China | collected 2015-10 | reverse complement strand
GTATATCTGCCTGTTCTGTCGCAAATGCACTTAATATATTCTCGTGTCCGCCTTTGCCTTTGGTTGTATCCATATCCATTCTTAATACCCTTGCCGCAGGAAACATCTTCTTAACTGCATCCTCTACAGCCTCTGTTCCTGCCTTAAAGCCAAGAATATACTTAGAACCACATTCAGGGCATAACGATACATTAGGAGTCTCGTATCCACAATAATGACATACAAGCTTTCCATTCCTGTGAAGTGTCATAGATACATCACAATGCGGACATTTCATAACATAGCCGCACGATCTGCACGAAACAAATCCGGCAGTTCCCCTTTTATTAAGAAACAGCATTATCTGTTCGTGTTTATTAAGCCTGTCACTGATAAGCTCATACAGCTTTCTTGAAAATATTGTCCTGTTACCTGTCTTTAACTCCTGTCTCATATCAGCTATATATACCTGTGGCAGGCTTGCCTCTCCTGCCCTGTTATTAAGCTCTATAAGCTTATACTCGCCTGCTTCTGCCCTGTAATAGCTGTCAATTGACGGTGTTGCAGAGCCTAGTATAACAGAAGCTCCCGCCTCCTTTGCAATATGTATTGCAAGGTCTTTGGCGTGATATCTTGGGACTTGCTCTGATATATACGCACCCTCGTGTTCCTCATCTATAACAATAAGTCCAAGATTAGGAAACTGTGTAAACAATGCCGATCTTGGACCTATCATAATACTTATTTCACCTTTAAGTGCTCTTACGAACTGGTCATATCTCTCACCTTTTGACATTCTTGAATTAATAATAGACACTTTATCCCCAAATCTGTGATAAAATCTCTGAACAGTCTGAAATGTAAGTGCTATCTCAGGTATAAGCATTATAACCTGCCGTCCGGAATTAATAGTATGTTCAATAACATCAAGATACACTTCTGTCTTTCCGCTTCCGGTTACTCCTCGTATAAGATATGTATTGAACGCTCTATTATCATAATCCTCCACTATTGTATCAACGGCTCTTTGCTGTTCCTCGTTAAGCACAACCTTTTTATTAAAAATGTGCTTATCAGACACAGGATTTCTATAGTAACTTTCAACCTTGACATTTATAATTCCGTCTGCTTCAAGTGCCTTTACTGTTGCTGGCGAAATATTAAGCTTGTCTTTTACTATCTCCATATCAATAACAGGTTCATCAATAAGTGCACACATAAGCCTGTACTTGGCTTTCGCTTTTTTCTGATATATGCTTATAAGTTCTTGTGCCTTTTTAGTATCAACCAAAAGGCAGACAGACTTTTTCTGCCTATGTCCGACCTCGTCCTTAACCGGAATAACCGTCTTTAATGCCTGATTCATAGTACAGCCATAATGCCGTTTCAGCCATGCTGCAAGCTTTATCATACTTTTAGCGACATTTACTTTTCCTGTAACAACACTGTCAATGCTCTTTATCTTATCAACAGGATATGATGGCTTATCAGTTAAACCAATTACATATCCTGTTATAATTCTGTTACCTTTTCCAAAAGGCACTCTTACAGATGTTCCGATATCAACACTACCATCCATATCATCAGGCACAGCATATTGGAATGTCTTATCAAGCTGTTCGTGTGAAATATCTATTATTATATCAGCGTACATTTTTCTCCTTTAATTCTTCAAGAACTTCTGATATAAGAACACGTTCGTCCATAGGATATTTAACGCCTTTTATCTCCTGATAATCTTCGTGTCCCTTACCTGCAAGCACGATAATATCTCCAGGTTCACCATTCTCAATAGCATATTTAATAGCTTCTTTTCTGTCTGCAATATCAATATGCTTACCTGTAGTCCTGTTAATTCCAGTCTTAATATCTTCCATAATAGCAAGAGGCTCTTCAAATCTTGGATTATCAGATGTTATAATCGTAAGGTCTGCTAATCTTCCAGACACTTCACCCATCTCAAATCTTCTCTCTTTAGAGCGGTTGCCACCACAGCCAAACAGGCATACAAGTCTATGTGGATTGTACTCTTTAAGTGTCTTTAAAATACTCTCTAAGGACATCGCATTATGAGCATAATCAATCATAAGAGTAAACTTATCAGATACTGGAACAAGCTCTATTCTTCCTTTAACCTTTACATCTTTCAATACATTTTCAACAATAGCATTATCCACATTAAAATGTCTTGTAACAGCTATTGCACACAATGAATTATATACTGAGAACATTCCCGGAAGTGAAAGTTCCACATCCATATTGACAAGACCACTACACTTATAAGTAAGACCTATCTTTCCTCTCTCATGGAACAACTTGATATCACTTGCCTTTATGTCTGCATCTTCTGATATGCCATACTTCTCAACACTGCATACAGAGTCTCTTAATATATCAGCTGTATGCTTATCATCTGCATTGACTATTCCTGTCTTGCACTGCTTAAAAAGCTTAGCCTTACATTCAAGGTACTCCTCAAATGAAGCGTGCTCATTAGGACCGATATGATCAGGCTCAAGATTAGTAAATACTCCGATGTCAAATACAATACCTGCAGTTCTGTCAAGCTTTAAGCCCTGTGAGGATACCTCCATAACTACTGCCTTACATCCCTCATCAACCATTTTCCTGAAGGTTTTATGAATCTGTATTGACTCAGGTGTTGTATTGCAGGACGGAACAGCCTCATCTCCTATAACTGTCTCGATAGTTCCGATAAGACCTGTCTTTATTCCACACGCACAAAGAACATTCTTTATCATATAAGTTGTAGTTGTCTTACCCTTAGTTCCTGTAATTCCAATTGTAAACAACTTCTTATCAGGATTGCCGTAAAACGCTGCTGACATAAGTGCAAGGGCAAGTCTTGTATTATCACATTCTATAACTGCTGCCGGTATCTTCTCTGTATTATACTGTGATCCCTTCTGTACAACTATTACAGCCGCCTTATCCTTAACCTGCTCTATATATTTATGTCCATCGCTTACCGAACCAACTATGCAGACAAAGATACCTCCGTCTGTTACTTTTCTTGAGTCAGAAGCAATACCTGTAACAGTTGTATTAATATCACCATTAACAACTGTATATTCAAAATGTTCTACTTCATTAGCTCTGCATATATCCAAAATATCTTTTAACTGCATAACTGCTCCTTTCTTTTCAAGACACCTAGAATAATCCTGTTATCTTCTCATTCTCTTCATCATAATCAATACCTTCTGCCGCTGGCACTTTAGGAAGTCCTGGCATAGTAAGAACTTTTCCTGTAAGTGCTACAACAAAGCCTGCACCAGCATCAACATACACTTCTCTAATATTAATTGTAAAACCTTCTGGTCTTCCTAACTTAGATGCATCATCAGACAAAGAATACTGTGTCTTAGCCATACATACAGGAAGATTTCCAAAGCCCATCTGTGTAATATGGTCAAGTTCCTTCTTAGCCTTAGAATCATATGTAACACCATCTGCTCCATATATTTCTTTAGCTATTGTCATAATCTTATCCTCTAATGGAAGTTCATCTTCATATAAAGGCTTAAAATTGCTCTTCTTATCAAATGAAGCAAGCACCTTATCTGCAAGTTCTATTCCGCCTGCTCCGCCGTCTGCCCATACATTAGATAATGCAAATTCACAGCCTAATTCTTCACAGTGCTTCTTTATGAATTCATATTCTTCCTCTGTATCTGTCACAAATGAGTTGAGTGTAACAACTACAGGTACACCATACTTGTGAATATTCTCAATATGTTTATCAAGGTTTACTATACCATTCTTTAAAGCTTCCATATCTGGCTTTGATAATTCCTGCTTAGGAACTCCACCATTGTATTTTAATGCCTTAACAGTAGCTACAATAACAACTGCATCAGGCTTAAGTCCAGCCTTTCTGCACTTAATATCAAAGAACTTCTCAGCTCCAAGATCTGCACCGAAACCAGCCTCAGTAACAGCAATATCTGCCAGCTTTAAAGCAAGCTTTGTTGCTCTTACAGAATTACATCCGTGTGCAATATTGGCAAATGGTCCACCGTGTACAAGCACAGGTGTATTCTCTAGTGTCTGAATCATATTAGGCTTTATTGCATCTTTTAATAAAGCTGCCATAGCTCCTGTTGCCTTTAAATCCTTGGCTGTAACAGGATCTCCTGCATAATTATATGCAACAATTATCTTGTCAATTCTTTCCTTTAAATCTTTCATATCCTCAGCAAGACAGAGTATAGCCATAATCTCTGAGGCTACTGTAATTATAAAATGATCTTCTCTTGTAACACCATTAGGCTTGTCACCAAGTCCGATTACGATATTCCTAAGAGTTCTATCATTCATATCCATACATCTCTTCCATACAATTCTCTTAGTATCTATTCCAAGAGCATTACCCTGATGTATATGATTATCAAGCATTGCTGCAAGAAGGTTGTTAGCTGATGTTATCGCGTGGAAATCACCAGTAAAATGTAAATTAAGATCTTCCATAGGAACAGCCTGTGCGTATCCGCCGCCGGCAGCTCCTCCCTTTATACCAAAGCAAGGTCCTAATGACGGTTCTCTTAATGCAGCAATTGCACTTATTCCTTTCTGGTTAAGTGCTTCTGTAAGTCCAAGACTTATTGTAGTCTTTCCCTCACCTGCCGGAGTTGGATTGATAGCTGTAATAAGAACAAGCTTTCCATCTTCGTTATTCTCTACTCTGTGGATAAGCTCATCTGATAACTTAGCCTTATACTTTCCATACATTTCAAGTTCGTCTTCTGTTACTCCAACCTTTGCCGCAACATCTTTAATATTCTCTAAATGTGCTTCCTGTGCTATCTGAATATCGCTCTTAATTTCCATAATTTCATCCTTTCCCGCAGCGTAATTATAATGACAGGACTAATGCCCTGACTATGATACTTATGCTACTACATATATCATATATAATCTATTTTGTACATATATTCATTATATATTTTTAATAAATTCTTCAAATTCCTCTGCTGTCATAAGCACCTTCCTTGGCTTAGTGCCAATCTCTGGTCCTACAACACCGGCATCTGCTAACTGGTCCATTATTCGTCCTGCCCTGTTAAAGCCAATCTTAAACTGTCTTTGTAACATTCCAATTGAACCTCTCTCTTTCTCAATAACAAAACGTCCTGCATCTGCAAATAATGAATCTCTGTCATCCTGCTGTTCTGCTGCCTGTCCACCGGCTTTTGAAGCTATGGCAGTCTCCGTTATGCTCTCATCGTAATTAACCTCGCCTGACATATTATCTTTAAGGAACTGAACAACCTTTGACACTTCTTCATCTGACACAAATGCTCCCTGAACTCTGATTGGCTTAGGTATATTAGATGGGAAGTATAACATATCGCCTTTACCTAACAGCTTTTCTGCACCATTCATATCAAGTATAGTTCTTGAGTCAACACCCGATGACACGGAGAATGCTATTCTTGACGGTACATTTGCCTTAATAAGTCCAGTTATTACATTAACCGATGGACGCTGTGTTGCTATAACCATATGGATACCTGCCGCTCTTGCAAGCTGTGCAAGCCTGCATATTGCATCTTCGACCTCTCCTGGTGCTACCATCATAAGATCTGCAAGCTCATCAATAATTATAACTATCTCTGGCAGCTTTTCAACAGGAATTTCTCCTTCTTTGAATTCCATCTTTGCAGCTATGTCATTATAGCCCTTAAGATTACGTGCACCAACACCTGCAAACTTCTTATATCTTGTATTCATCTCATTGACTGCCCAGTTAAGAGCACCTGCCGCCTTCTTAGGTTCTGTCACAACCGGAAGCAGCAAATGTGGTATTCCATTATATATGCTTAACTCAACAACCTTAGGGTCAACCATAATAAGCTTTACTTCATCAGGGCGTGCCTTATATAAAATACTCATTATAATTGTGTTAATACATACTGATTTACCTGAACCAGTAGCTCCTGCAATAAGAAGGTGAGGCATTCTTGCTATATCTGCAACAATGGTCTTTCCTGCTATATCCTTACCTGCTGCAAATGCAATCTTTGACGAAGTATTCTTAAATGTATCAGTTTCTATTAGCTCTCTTAAGAATACACTGCCTGCCTCTTTATTAGGAACTTCTATTCCTATGGCTGATTTGCCTGGAATAGGTGCTTCTATTCTTATATCTGCTGCCGCAAGGCTTAACTTAATATCATCTGCTAAAGATACTATCCTGCTTACCTTAACACCAAGCTCAGGCTTTAATTCGTATCTTGTTACTGATGGTCCGCAGCTTATATCTGTAATATCGACCTTAACACCAAAGTTCTGCAATGTCTGCTTTAATGTGATTGCTGTATCCCTGTTCTCACGCTCAAGATTAGAAGCTTTCGAATTAGTATTGCGGTTAAGCAGGCTGACTGGTGGGAACTTATACTGCTTAGAGCTTTCAGCCGCAGGATTCGCTGTATTTTCTTTAACCTGCATATCCTCTGTCTCAGATGGATTAGACACATCTGACGTATTATCCGTATCTGATGTATTAGTCATATCTGATACATTAGCCATACCTGATATATTAGTCATATCTGATACATTAGTCATATCTGTTACATTAGCCAAACCTGATATATCAGTCATATCTGATACATCTTCTGACATATTATCATCTTTATCAGGTATGTCATATGACTCGTCCAAATCAACCATCTCGTCCCGATGTTCGCTTTCATTTTCTTCTGACGCACTATCTGTATGTAGCTCCCATACTGGTTCTCTGCTTATACGAGGCATAGGTGTAATCAACGGATCATATATATCATCACTATACATATCATCTTCATTATCCACAGCCTCTATCTCTGTTATATCTATATCTGAACCATCATTCCTGTTATCGTCATATATTGTAAGGTCATTAGTAACACCCCTAACAACATTATTCATACGTGCATTAGCAGAAGCTTCTTCTCTTGCTTCTTTCTGTGCCATTCTTACGCGATTTGAATGTTCCTTATATTCTGAATAATCTTTTCTTGCCTCACTTACTATCCTCTCTCCGCTATTACGGATACCTTTGATAAATGATTTCTCTGTAATAACAATTATACAGATAATAGCAAGAATTATAAGTATAACTAAAGAACCTGCCATACCCAGTGGATTTAACATCTTACATAATATTCCTCCAAACAGACCGCCTCCAGTTGTATACTCTGAACAATATGTAAAATATGTACCAACCGGCTCTTTTATATCCGGCACATTAGTAACTCTCTGCCACAAAGCTGCCGCAATAACCGACAATAAATATGCCATAGCTGCTTTAATCTTCATAACTCCGATAATATCTTTATTGGCAAGCATAAACATAATACTTACAGCTATAATTACCGGAACTATATAAGCAGCAATTCCAAATAGTCCAAACATAAACCATTTAATTGAACGCCCAACAATTCCTGCCATATTAAAATTACTGAGCAGGAGGATAATTGTACACGCTAAAGCTATTAAAAGAACTATCTCATCCCTTAGCTGGTTATTCACCTGCGATGAATTGCTTCCTGTATTCCTTGAAGATGAGCTTCTGGAACCAGAACTCCTTGTATTAGAGCTTTTCATGCCATTTCCTTTGGAATTAGAGCTTTTCTTAGTTGTATTGCCATTTCCTGAATATGAAGTTTTACCTGATTTGCTGTTAGACGTCGTCTTTCTTTTGGTACTACTGGTCTTCTTGCCTGTACTCTTACTTCTGCCTGAAGCCATATATCTAACTCCTCCATATACTACTATTAAAATTAGGTAGTGACAGCTTGTGTATACACACTTACATTGTATACATATGCTATCAACACCTGACTAATACTAATATATGGGGATGCCACATTCGTGACAACCCCATCCTAAGCATTAATAATTAATCTTCATCATCACTTGCAGCTTCTGCAAATCCCTGACGTTTTCTAGCCATCTCATCGCTCTCAAGATACTCATCATAAGTTGTAATCTTATCAATAAGCTGCCCTGATGGAACGATTTCCATAATTCTGTTAGCTGTAGTCTGAATGAACTGATGATCGTGTGATGTGAAAAGTGCCACACCTGGGAACTTAATCAGTCCATTATTAAGTGCTGTAATAGACTCCATATCAAGGTGGTTAGTAGGGTCATCAAATATAAGTACATTAGAACCCATAATCATCATCTTGGATATAAGACATCTAACCTTCTCTCCACCGGAAAGTACCTTAACCTTCTTAACACCATCATCTCCAGCAAATAACATACGTCCAAGGAAACCTCTTACATATGTAGGATCTGGATCTGGTGAATACTGTGTAAGCCATTCAACAATTGTATCCTCTCTGTTGAACTCTGCCGCACTATCCTTAGGGAAATATGCCTGTGAAGTTGTTACACCCCATTTGTATGAACCCTCATCTGGCTCCATATTACCTGTAAGAATATTAAATAAAGTTGTAGTTGCTAATTCATTAGAACCAACAAATGCAATCTTGTCATCTTTATTAACAATAAATGATATATTATCAAGCACCTTAACACCATCAATTGTCTTAGAAATACCTTCAACCTGAAGTACTTCATTACCAATCTCTCTTGCTGGTCTGAAATCTATATAAGGATACTTTCTGCTTGATGGTCTGATTTCATCAAGTTCAATCTTCTCTAATGCTCTCTTTCTTGAAGTAGCCTGCTTAGACTTAGACGCATTAGCTGAGAATCTCTGAATAAAATCCTGAAGTTCCTTAATCTTTTCTTCCTTCTTCTTATTAGCTTCCTTCATCTGCTTAATAATAAGCTGGCTTGATTCATACCAGAAATCATAGTTACCAGCATAAAGCTGAATTTTGGCATAATCAATATCTGCAATCTGTGTACATACCTTATTAAGGAAATATCTGTCGTGTGATACAACGATAACAGTATTATCAAAATTAATAAGGAATTCTTCAAGCCACGCAATAGCATCAAGATCAAGGTGGTTAGTAGGCTCATCTAATAAAAGAATATCAGGATTACCAAATAAAGCCTTAGCAAGAAGAACCTTAACCTTCTCACTACCATTAAGTTCTGACATAAGCTTATAATGAAGATCTGTAGTAATTCCAAGCCCGTTAAGAAGCTGTGCAGCATCTGATTCTGCTTCCCAGCCATTCATATCAGCGAACTCTGCTTCAAGCTCACTTGCCTTATTACCATCTTCCTCTGTGAAATCTTCTTTAGCATATATTGCTTCTTTTTCTTTCATTATTTCATAAAGGCGTGTGTTACCCATAATAACAGTATCTAATACAGTGTACTCATCATACTTGAAGTGGTCCTGTTCAAGGAATGATAATCTCTGACCTGGTGTAATAGATACATCTCCCTTACTTGGTTCAATCTGACCAGTAAGTATTTTTAAAAATGTTGACTTACCTGCACCATTAGCACCGATAAGACCATAGCAGTTACCTTCTGTAAACTTAATATTTACATCTTCAAAAAGGGCCTTTTTACCTATACGAAGTGTTACATTGTTTGCACTAATCATTAATCATAACCTCCAGTAATGTTAAACATTACAATTATAGATGGAATTGGGATTAATTGCAAGTATTCTGATTGAATATATCATTGACAACATTACACACAATATCATCAGCAAGCTGATACATCTTACAATTCATCTCATAATTGTCCTCGCACTCCTCACAATCACATATAATATTTTCAAGCCAGCCACCTCTTTTGGGCAAATTCTTAATCTTAATATGGTTGTTGACTACATATAATTTAATCTTCCCCTGTTCTGATAATTTCTTAACAAGCTCCAGATAATATACCCCTTTAATGTCATTAAGCATTTCATATGATATAAATAACACAACATACCTATGCTTAATAAATAGTTCATTATTCTTTCTTGTATTCATCTGCCACAGCAGATTATTAACCCTCCCTTCCTCAAATACATTCAATACATTAATACCCTTAAATTCTAAATGTTCCATCAGACTATCCATATCTGAATTCTTCTTTTGCATCCCCATTAAAAGCAAAACAACACCTCCTGATAATTATTATAACCATATTCTACCACATAATTATATATATTATCGAGAGATGTTGTAATTCATCAAATATATGTTGTAAGTGAACCACTTATTGTTGTGCAGGTTCCATTATATGTCACCCAGTTAAGCTGTTATTGTAGTTCCTGCCTTTCCGTCTAAGCCTTCTTTAGCCTGCTCAAGATTAGCAATAACTGCCTTTCTGTCTGAATCAGCTGCAACAAATCTAATTGATGCATCTACCTTAGGGAATGTTGTCTTAGCTGGGAAATGTCCAGCTTTAATATACTGGTGAAGATCTGCTGCTGATACATTGTCAAATACCTTCTCGTCAGCTGTTCCCTTTCCAATTGTTAGCTTATCATAAGCTGTAAGGAATAATAATGTATCTGCTCCGACAAGTTCTGCAAGCTTAGCTGCTGTGTAATCCTTCTCTATAATAGCTGATGCACCCTTAAGGTGTGAACCTTGCTGTAATACTGGAATTCCACCACCACCGGCAGCAATAACAATCTGATCTGCCGAAAGAAGTGCCTTAACAGCATCAATCTCATATATATCAATAGGCATTGGAGCTGCAATTATTCTTCTGAACCTGCCTGGTTCTTCTTCAACTACATAGTTACCCTTTTCTTCCTCTGCTTCAGCTTCTTCCTTAGTCATATATCTTCCGATTATCTTAGAAGGCTCAGAAAATGCTATATCAAAAGGATCAACTCTTACCTGAGTTATAATTGTTGAAACTGTCTTATAGATACCTCTGTTAAGAAGCTCCTCCCTGATTGCATTCTGTAAATCATAACCTATATAGCCTTCACTCATAGCACCACATACTGACATAGGAGCAACAGTCCTGTCTTCTGGCTCAAGTCTTGCAAATTCTGTCATAGCTGTCTGAATCATACCAACCTGAGGGCCATTGCTGTGTGTAATTACTATCTGATACTTAGCTTCTACTAAATCTGCAATAGCCTTAGCTGCTTTCTTAACATTTGCCTGCTGTTCTGGGAATGTTTCTCCGAAAGCATTTCTTCCTAATGCAACAACAATTCTTTTCTTGTCCATAACGCAACCTCTCACTTTTCACGAATATTATACATATTATCAATACCTTTAATCTTACATAAAAACTTTCTACTCGAAAATCTCAGATAAAAGCAATTCCAATTACTTAAATGTATTATGTATTTGAATATTATATAAGATTTTAATACAAAAAGCAAATATAAGACATCAATAATCAACGCACCAATCACAATTATTATGAATAAAATATTTATATAGAGCATAACTGAGGATAGATATGAATAATAATATAGGTGTTGCTGTACTTGATACAGGCATATATAAGCATATAGATTTTGGAAACCGGATAATCGCATTTAAAGATTTTATTAATAATAGAGCATTTCCATATGATGACAGCGGTCACGGCACGCACGTTTCAGGCATAATCGCAGGCGATGGCTATGCAAGTCACGGCCGATTCAAAGGAATAGCCCCTATGAGCCAGATTATATCTGTTAAGGTGCTTGACTCCAACGGCAATGGCAATATAGAAAATGTAATTAAAGGCACTAAATGGATAATCAATAATAAAGATATTTACAATATAAAAATAGTAAATATTTCCTTTGGCACTACCCACAACCCCTCCAATACTTCTGAACTAATAAAAAATGTGGAAAATATGTGGAATGAAGGCATTATTGTTGTCGCCGCTGCCGGTAATAGCGGTCCAAAGCCCCACAGCATAACCGCACCCGGCACAAGCCGCCTTGTCATTACCGTTGGCTCTATTGATGATAAGACATTTAATTCCGGCCGCGGTCCTACTCTTGATGGCATTCTTAAGCCCGAACTTGTTGTCACTGGCTCTAATATCACAGCGTGCAGTAATAAAAAAAATGGATATTCCACCAAAAGCGGAACATCCATGTCTGCACCAATTGTAAGCGGTGCAATCGCCCGTGTTCTTAATAATCACGATTATACTCCTGACGAAATCCGCCAACGGCTTAAAAAATGCTGTCACAAAGTCAATCTTGCCACCAATCAGCAGGGCTGGGGACATCTTGATATAATACAATTTATTAAAGGCCCTTGACCTTATAAAGCCAGAATGAATAAGCAACACTTCCTATGCCTGTCACAAGAAATACAGCCATAAATATAATAATTGTCACTTCATCACTCAATACATTATTAAGCAATGCAATTATTATTGAAATAACACCTGCCGCAACATATACCTTACCTGCCATTCTATGTGTCATATTCCAATTCTCTTCGCTATTTAATGTCCACGGAACTTTAATTCCTATTGTATAATTCTGTTTCAACTTTGGCATATAATTACCAAGCCCTATAAACATAACACCAATGATAAAAAATACTGCCATTGTCATACTTACTTTACCACCAAGTGCTATTATATATATAAGTACATTAATTAAAATGGTAATCAATGGAACAATCCATATTGATACAAGTATGGGTTTATGATGAATCTGCTCTTTTCTTGGGTCAATATATAATTTAATAAGTACACCAATCTGGATAATTGCACACAGACAAGGCATTATAAATATTCCCTCAGCCTTAGTCGCCAATCTGTCTACATTGCCTTTAATTCCCCAATGAACAGGCAATTCATCGGGAAGCTTATTCCATAACGCCAATCCTATAATAATTGGTAGCAATGTAGCGATAACCGATATTACTGCCATTGAAAGGCTTATATTAGAATTATTACAGCTATTATCATTTTGATAATCTGTATTATTATCTTTCATAGATACTTTTCCTCCTAATTTTCTTTATTCTTTAAATCAGATAACCACATCATCAGTTCCTCTAGTACTGTGAGATTTAATTCATAGTAAATAAAATTCTTTTTTCTATTTTCTCTTATTAAATCTGCCTTTTTTAATACTTTCAAATGATATGATACTGTGGCTTGTGTCATATCGAACTGTTTAGCAATCTCTCCCGCCGAAAGAGGCTTATTCTTTAACATCTCTAAAATATCCCTCCTTGCCGGGTCAGATAATGCCTTAAAAGTATCTGCAAATGCCAAACATATCACTTCCTAACTTTGCCTAATTATTGTTCCATTCAGCGCTGTATTATAATTTCATTCTATTTAGAAAATTATCTAATTAGAAATCTATCTAAATAGTAAAGCATATTATTTATAAAGTCAATATGTATTATCTATTTTCTTACATTTGTTAATTATCTCCTTTATCTGAAATTGAATATAAGTT
>OODA01000827.1_pt1 | contig 13347 bp, 9 predicted proteins | sample 1671341 | NCBI WGS metagenome assembly OODA01 (sample SAMN06348147, study PRJEB24527) | human gut metagenome | biome: human gut; feature: ankylosing spondylitis patient; material: feces | host: Homo sapiens | place: China | collected 2015-10 | reverse complement strand
TAATTAGAAAAATGGGTTACAAAATATAGATAATATAGTAAAATAATATTAAATAAAACCTGCAATATTCGGAAAATAAACAGGGGCAGAATATATAAGCTGGTATATTTATTAAGGTATGTTAAATATATGAAAAAGATTGGAGAATAAATGTATAATATATTAATTGTTGATGATGAGAGAATAGAGCGTAATGGAATTATAAGGCTTTCAATTAATGTGGGCATAGTTGAGGCTGCTAATGGAAAGGAAGCATATGAATATTTATGCAGTGATGAAGCAGAGCATATGGATATTCTTCTCACAGATGTTAAGATGCCATTTATGGACGGAATAACACTTATTAAAAAGCTCAATGAAGATAGTATAAAAATTAAAACAATAATATTTTCTGGATATAATGAATTTGAATATGCCAAGCTTGCGGTAAAGCTGGGAGTTAAAGATTACATTTTAAAGCCTGTTGACCCTGTGGAGTTTGAGAATACAATTAAGAAAGTGTGTGCAGAGCTTGATGAGGAACGTATTTATACAAGTAATTATAATAAACAGGCGGATTTTGTTAAGCAGTTCTATCTGTATTCGCTTCTTAATAAGGCTGATACCAAGGGAATATTAGAAAGCGATGATTTTCTTAGAAGCTATAACAGGCTTATTCTTATAGAATTCAATACCGATTTCTTTGGTAAATATGATGGTGGAGATGCCAATATATTAACCCTTGCGGATTGTATGGGAGATATTGAATATCAGTATCTTAATCTTAATACACAGCAGTCAGTTATACTTATTAAAGATGAAGCTAAGGCGTTAAGTATGGATTTATTAAAGAATATGCTTGAAAAGCTGCATAATTATATATTCGGTAAGACGGGACAGTTTATGTATGCAGCTGTGTCTGATATTATAGATGATTATCACAGGATATCTGATATGATGGACGAATTAGAAAATCTTATGAGCAATAAGTTCTACCAGACAAATAACTATATATTTACCAACGATATAAGTGATAAAATGCCTGTTTTCGTACAGATAGATGATGATGTTCTTATGAAGCAGATGAAGCAGGACATTAAGATGAAAGATGTAACATTTTTAAGAATACATTTTGATGCTTTATGCAAGAAATACAGAAGCCAGTCCAATTTTTCACATATATATATTAAGTTCGTATTCTCTAACCTGCTTAAAGATTTCTATGATGCACTTCCAGGGACCAATGAAGATGAATTTGCATCACAGATTGATAAGTTGTATACTTCAGAGGATTTTAACTGCATAATGGATATTGTTAATCATAATATTGATATATTAGAGAAGAGTTTTATCAGTAATCCATTGACAATGCACAGAGAGATTGAAACCGTTAAGGAGTATATACATAATCATTATAGTGAGGAGTTAGGTGCACAGCAGTTAGCGGATATGGTATATCTTGCACCAAGTTATCTAAGTTCGCTTTTTAAGAAAGAGACAGGGCAGAACTTGAGCAAATATATAAAACAGTACAGAATGGAAAAGGCTAAGGAGCTGCTCACGGATACTAATATGAAGATTGTTAATATAAGTGAGAAGACTGGTTATCCGAATGTGTCATATTTCTGCCAGAGTTTCAGGGAATATTTTGGTGTAAGTCCTCAGAAGTTCAGGGATAAAGGTGAAGTGTTATGAGTGAACCATTAAAATTAAAGCAATGGGTGAATAATATAAAGCTCCAGAATAAGCTTGTTATAATATATGTCGTCACAGGTCTTCTGCCGCTTATAATACTTTTTGTATTTGCGTATGGACAGATGTGCTCAATACTTATGGACAGGGATGTCCGTTCAATGGAAAGTGCATTAAGACAGTCGGTTACAACAGTGGACGGACAGATAGAGGTATATGATAATCTGTCCAATTACATAACATTTAATGAAACTGTGTCAGGAATACTTTCCTACAATTACAGCAACAAATATGAAATGTACAGTCAGATTGTTACGACATTTGACCCGCTGGTATCTTCATTGAAATATTTTCACGATGATATTAACAAGGTGACGATATACATTAATAACGGAATAAAGCACGACACTACACTTGCACCATTATCAGAGATTGAGAATGAAACATTTTATAATTCAGCAGTTAATTCGACTAACATTAACTGGTATGTTGATAAAGATAAGAAAGAGCTTATATCAGCAAGGAAGATGTCTACACTTGCCACTGCCGGCATTACTGGAATTATGTATATTAATGTAGATTATGACAGTATAATGGATATTTATGCAAAAGGACTTATAGATAACAGTGGCATTATAGTAACTGATGGCAATGGTAGTATTATAAGCAAAAAAGCGGCATTTGGGGATAATGCTGATAAATATATCCTTTCAGACAGCCGGTTTACTGAGCTTGTAGAAAAAGCGGATTTTTCAGAAAATGTATGCAGTAATATAGCAGGTTATGTGCTTATTAAGCAGAATTCAGACATTACAGGCTGGACAAGCTATGTGTATGCACCAAAGTCGCTTATGTTAAAATCAACTAATTCAATTATTACAATGATTGTGGTAGCATTAGTTGTTGCGTGTATTGGAATGGCTGCGGCTACAATATTTACATCTGATTTCATAACCAAGAGGATATATAAATTAAGAACAAGTATGGAAAAGGTTGAGAATGGAGATTTTGATGTTGTTATAAAGTCATCGGATAAGGATGAAATCGGTGCATTGATACATGGCTTTAATAGTATGACTGGTACGATTAATAATCTTATCAACGAGGTGTATGAGGGAAAATTAAGTCAGAAAGAGTCAGAGATGAGAGCATTAAGGGCTCAGATTAATCCACATTTTCTCTATAATTCATTATCGCTTATAAACTGGAAGGCGATTGAGTACGGACAGGATGATATAAGTGGTATAACACTAGCTCTTTCTAACTATTACAGGACTTCACTTAATAAGGGTAAGAATACGCTGACTGTAAAGCAGGAATTAAGCAATATGGAGTCATATCTTAACATACAGCAGATAATGCACGATAATTCGTTTGATGTTGTTATGGATATTGATGAAAATGTGCTTGAATATGAATCACTTAATCTTATATTACAGCCTCTTGTTGAAAATGCTATTGAGCATGGAATAGATCTTTTGACTGACAGAAGAGGAGTTATCACCGTTGCAGCAAAGCTTTATAACGGACTTATTCATATTGAGGTTAAGGATAATGGCATTGGTATGCCAAAAGAAACAGCTCATACATTCTTAACAAGTGAGTCTGGCGGTTATGGAGCAAGAAATGTCAATGACCGTATAAGGCTGTTTTATGGTGAGCAGTATAATCTTAAAGTAAGCAGTGATGAGAATGGAACGGTTATAACAATAGAGTTTCCGGCAAGAAAGCCAGTCTGATATGCTGTAGAGCAGATAAACATAATAATATACTGATTAAATTAACGAATATACTTAATGAAAAAGTATGATGAATAGTATGAGTATAAAAAAGAAATGTTGTCATTATTTGATAACATTTCTTTTTTGTTTATTTTTTATGTAAAAATTCTAATATGTTTCTAAAATTTCTTATATTTAATTTTCCATAAAATAAACATATAATTAAACTATCAAAAGAACTTGTAAATAAATTACAAAAAGATATGTACCGGATGAATTGTATAGAATATGTATTCAAGGTGATGGGTATTATATAAATAGATGGTACATATCAGCGGTTAAACGCATTAAGAAATGGAGGTATGTTTATGAGATTTAAAAGATTAGCGGCTGCTGTTATGGCAGCAACAATGTGTGGCTCACTGCTTGTGGGTTGTGGAGGAAGTGATAACAAATCAACGGATAATAATGAGAATATCACAGCCACTATTAAGGTATGGGGGCCGGCAGAGGATCAGGCAGAAGAAAATGGCAAATGGCTTCAGACAATGTGTGAGCAGTTCAATTCAGAACATCCTGAATGGAATCTGACTTTTGAATACGGAGTATGTTCTGAGACAGATGCAGGTAAGACAGTTACACAGGATCCTGCGAATTCAGGTGATGTATATTTCTTCGCTAATGATCAGTTACAGACACTTATTGATGCAAATGCTATAGCAAAGCTTGGTGGTGAAACAGCAGATTATGTTAAGAGTACTAATTCAAGTGCAATAGTTGATTCAGTATCAGTTAATGGCAGTGTATATGGAGTTCCATTTACTACTAATACATGGTTTATGTTCTATGATAAGAGCAAATTCTCAGAAAGCGATATAAAGAGTCTTGATACAATGCTTTCAAAGAACAAGGTAGCATTTAATATAACAGAAGGCTGGTATATGTCATCATTCTATCTTGCTAATGGCTGTACATATTTCGGAAAAGACGGCAAGGATAATTCAGCAGGCGTAGATATTAAGGGTGATAAAGGAACACAAGCAACCAAGGCTTTAGTTGCACTTGTTAATAATCCTAACTTTGTCAATGATTTACAGGGTGTAGGTATTGCTGGTTTAAGAGATGGAAGCGTTGGTGCTTACTTCTCAGGTTCATGGGATTATAAGAGTGTTAAGGAAATATTAGGAGATAACTTTGGTGCAGTATCATTACCAACTGTTAAGATTAACGGAACAGATAAGCAGCTTAAAGCATTTGCAGGTTCAAAGGCTATCGCAGTTAACCCTAACTGCAAGTATCAGCAGGTAGCAGTTGCACTTGCTAAATATCTTGGAGGCAAGGATGCACAGGCTAAGCATTATGAGTTAAGAAATGTTATTCCTTGTAATACAGAGTTACTTGCAACAGATGTAATTAAGAAAGATGCTCTTGTATCAGCACAGAATGATACATTTAATAAGACATCTGTAATTCAGCCTACAGTTACAGGTATGAATGATTACTGGACACCAGCTCAGAATTTTGCTAAAGCAATTGTTAACGGTGAGGTTACTGCTGATAATGCGGAAGCCAAGACATTAGATTTCTATAATCAGATTAATACATCAATTGTAAAATAGTAAATATCAATTCTAACAATTCTGGGTCAGTATTAATTGACCCAGAATTTTACTTAACATCATATAATGGTCAGGAGGTGTGGTCAATGAAAGACATTACATTTCGTAATTCTATGAAATATGGCGATTTGACGACAAAACTCAGTTTATTAATACTCGGACTTGGTAATTTCAGGGGCAGACAGATAATAAAAGGAATATTATATATAGCTTTAGAGGCAGCATTTATAATATTTATGATAATAAAAGGAATCAGCTGTCTTGCAGGACTTCCTGGTCTTGGCAGCAGGGAACAGGAAGAGATATGGAATGAAAAGCTTGGAATATATGAGTATGTACAGGGTGATAATTCGCTGCTTATTCTGCTTTATGGAATAACTGTAATATTTATTATATATGCCTATATTATTCTTGCAGTTAGTTCGTTAAAAAGTGCTTATAATGTAGAGTTAAGAATGAAACAGGGTAAGCATATTAATACATTTGTGGAAGATATTAAAGCATTATTCAATGAAAATCTTCATAAGCTTTTACTTGTACTCCCGGTTACTGGAATACTTGTATTCACAATACTTCCACTTGTGTTTATGATTTCAATGGCATTTACAAGCTACAGCAAGGTAGACAGTCATCTTATATTGTTTGACTGGGTAGGGCTTGAGAACTTTAAGCTTATATTTAATTCAGGAAGTTCAATAGGACAGTCATTCTGGTCAGTGTTTGGCTGGACTATTATATGGGCAGTATTAGCTACATTTCTTAATTATATACTTGGAATTCTTGTGGCACTGCTTATTAATAGAAAAGGAACTAAGTTTAAGTCATTCTGGAGATTTATATTCGTATTATCAATTGCAATTCCGCAGTTCGTATCACTTCTTATAATAAGAAGTATGCTGGCACAGGATGGTATTATAAATGTTGTATTAAAAAATGCTGGCTGGATAAGCAAGTCACTTCCATTCTTTACTAATGCAACATGGGCAAGAATGACAGTTATAATAGTCAATCTATGGATTGGTATTCCATACACAATATTGCAGGTAACAGGAATATTGCAGAATATTCCAATGGAATTATATGAGGCTGCAGATGTGGACGGAGCTAATGGCTTTGTCAAATTCTTTAAAATAACTATGCCTTATATGTTATTTGTAACAACACCTTACCTGATAACTACATTTACTGCTAATGTTAATAACTTTAATATCGTGTATCTGCTTACAAAGGGCGACCCAGTGCTTGCGGGACATACAGCAGGAAAGACAGATCTGCTTGTAACGTGGCTTTATAAGATGACGGTAGATTACCAGTATTATAATCTTGGAGCTGTTATAGGTATTATGACATTCGTATTTCTTGCACTCGGTTCACTTCTTGTATACAGGAGAACCAAATCTTATAAAGATGAGGAGGGATTCCAATGAAAAAGAAGAAGACTATAAAAAATATACTTGCACATACAGTGCTTACATTGCTTGCGATTGTGTGGGTAAGTCCGCTTGTATGGATAATTCTTACAAGCTTCAGGGCACAGAAGGGAGCATATACAAGCTCATTCTTCCCTAAAAGCTATTCACTTGATAATTATATTAAGTTATTTACAGATACGGGAATACTTAATTTCCCACGAATGTTTACAAATACATTGATTGTGGCTGTATTTTCTTGTATTATATCTACATTTTTTGTATTATCAGTAGCTTATTGTATGTCACGACTTAAGTTCAAGATGAGAAAAGCTATGATGAATGTTGCAATGATACTTGGTTTATTTCCGGCATTTATGGCAATGATAGCTGTGTATTACATATTAAAGGCTATCGGTTTGTCAGAGGGAAGTATGATAAGAGTGGCATTGGTGCTTGTGTATTCGGCTTCGGCTGGTATTCAGTTCTATATTGCCAAAGGCTTCTTTGACACAATACCTAAGACTATTGATGAAGCCGCATTAATTGATGGTGCTACCAAATGGCAGGTATTTACCAAGATTACAATTCCATTAAGCAAACCTATTATTGTATACACGGTTCTGACATCATTTATAGCACCTTGGGTGGATTTTATATTTGCAAGAGTAATATGCCGTGCCAATGCAGATTATTACACAGTTGCCATTGGTCTTTGGCAGATGCTTGAGAAGGAATATGTTGATGTGTGGTATACAAGATTTGCTGCTGGTGCAGTACTTATATCAATTCCAATTGCCGCCTTGTTTATGATTATGCAAAAGTGCTATAATGAATCTATGTCAGGAGCAGTTAAAGGCTGACAGGAATAGGTGGAAAAATATTATGTTTGTGCATCATCAGATAAATAATAATTCTGGTATTAATATAATATATAAGCAAAGCAGTACCATATGTATTGCAAAGCTTTTATATACCATTATGATGTTAACAGTAATAACGCTTTTAGCCGGGTGTAACAGCCCGGCTAAAGGTGTTTATAATGACAGTGATTATAATGAAGCAGTTAGTAATGCTAAGACAACGCCATTTGGGGCTTATCCTGATACGATTGAATATACTCTTGGAAAGATGACAAGTGTCAATAATTCGAATATGCCAGCTAGGGATACATACACTGATAATGCGTATACGAGATATATAAAGTCGGTTCTTAATGTGCAGAATATAGATGTATTTGAGGCTAATGATAGTCAGTATAATACTAATGTATCAATGGCTGTTTCAATGAATAGGCTTCCTGATATTATGGTTGTGTCAAGCCAGAGTGAGCTGGAACAGCTTATAGAAAATGGAATGATAGAGGATTTGACAGACAGCTACAATAATTGTCTTACAGATAGAATAAAGAGTATGTATGCAAGTTATGGCAGTGCACTTATGGATATGGTAACATATGATGGAAAGATAATGGCACTTCCTGAGACTAATATTACTGACGGACCTAATCTTGTATGGCTCCGCAAAGACTGGATGGATATATTAGAGCTTTCAGAACCACGTACTGTAGACGATGTCGTTAATATTGTCAGACATTTTATAACTTATGATCCGGGCAATAATGGTGTGGCAGAGGATGGCAGCAGTAATACAGTTGGACTTGTTGTAGATACATCGGTGGCAGGAGAATGTGGATATAGCAGTGAGTTCCTGCTTGATATAATATTTGCCAGTTTCAATGCTTATCCTAAGCAATGGATAGAGAATGATGACGGACAGATTGTATATGGTTCTGTAACTGATGAAGCTAAAAGTGCACTTGAATATATCAACCAATTATACAATGAGAAGATAATAGATAATGATTTCTTGTTAAGGACATCAACTAATATATGTGAGCTTATAGAAAATGGCTTGTGTGGCTCATTTTTTGGACCTTGGTGGGCACCTAACAATCCGCTTGCCAATGCTGTCAGCATTAATCCCGATGCTAACTGGCAGCCATATCTGATATCAACAGGTGATAATGTAACAGAATACCACAGTCAAAATCCCTGCTATAAATATGTAGTTGTCAGAAAAGGCTATGAATATCCGGAGATTGCGGCTAAGATGATAAGCGTTATGTTTGATAAGATAAGATTTGACTGTGCAGATTCAGAAGAATTTGATAATTATTATCAGTTAAATGTTGAGCCAACAGCCAGACCATTATCAATTAATGTTGACTACAATAATGCTTTATCAATATGCTATAGAAATATATCAGATGCAATTGAGGGACGAAAAGATAGTGATAATCTGGAATTGCTGGATCGCTCATATTATAATGCCTGCAAATCATACCTTAACAATACAGGTCTTGCCAATACATCTTATGAATATAATACAGATGGTTCGTATAAGGAATATTCACAGTCAGGAAGAAAAGGTGCAACAAGCACGCAGTGGGCGGCGTATATGTCACGAATTAAAGCCTGCAGGCTTTTAGACGAAGGCAATATAGTGATTAAGCAGTCGTTATATTTTAAGACGACAGACACTATGAAGAATAGATGGTGGAAGCTTAAAAGCCTTGAAAAAGAGGCATACCTTAAGATTATAAGTGGAGAAGCAGACATTTGTTAGCGAATGGAACGCACAAGGTGGTATAATAATTACGGAAGAAGTTCGGGAGAATATTGTAAGGTGAATTTTGTAAGAATTATAACATTGTAATTTTAGATTAGTTATTTCATATATAATATTATGGTTCCAGCAAGGCAATATTATATATAATATGTAATAAACAGGAGGTAAAAGTTATGGAAGACATATTTAATGGAAGCAAGAAGTTAGGATTTGGTCTTATGAGACTTCCACTTCTTAATCAGAATGAAGCTTCTAGCATTGACATTGAATTAACTAAGAAAATGGTTGATACATTTATTGAAAAAGGTTTTACCTATTTTGACACAGCGTGGATGTATTGTGGCTTTAAGAGTGAAAATGCAGCTAAAGAGGCACTTGTAGACAGACATAACAGAGATGAATATACACTTGCAACTAAGCTGCACGCAGGTTTTATAAAGACATTTGAAGATAGAGATAAAGTGTTTAACGAACAGCTGAGTAAAACAGGTGTTACATATTTTGATTATTATTTACTGCACGATGTTGGAGTTGACCATTATGAAGTGTATAAAAAGCTTGACTGTTTTAACTGGCTTGTTGATAAGAAGGAAAAAGGTTTAGTTAAGCATATTGGATTTTCTTTCCATGATAATGCAGATTTGCTTGATAAGGTACTTACAGAGCATCCAGAGATGGAATTCGTACAGTTACAGATTAATTATCTTGACTGGGAAAGTGAGGCTATTCAGTCAAGAAAATGCTATGAGGTTGCAACAAAGCATAACAAACCAGTAATAGTTATGGAGCCAGTTAAAGGTGGCACACTTGCCAAAGTACCAGAAAAGGTTGAAAATGAATTCAAAGGATATAATAAAGATATGTCAGTACCATCCTGGGCTATCAGATTTGTTGCGAGTCTGCCAAATGTAAGAATGGTTCTTAGCGGTATGAGTAATATGGAACAGCTTCTTGACAATACAAGTTATATGCAGGATTTTGTACCTCTTAATGATGAAGAAATCAGGCTTGTACATAATGCGGCGGATATGATAAATGAAAGTATTGCAATACCTTGTACAGGATGTTCATATTGTACAGATGGATGTCCGATGCACATAGCAATTCCTAAATATTTTTCATTATATAATGCTGATAAACAGGAAATTGAGGACAAGGGCTGGACACCTCAGGGTGAATATTATGACAGACTTACTAATAATTTCGGTAAAGCAAGTGATTGTATTGAGTGTGGCCAGTGCGAAGGAGTCTGTCCACAGCATTTGCCAATTATTAATAATCTTAAAGAGGTTGCAAAGCATTTTGGCAAATAATCAGGTTGCTAAGCAATAGAAAAAGTGGTAGTATTAAAGATATGATAACATAACGCCGATAAATCCTGCTTTATCGGCGTTATGTTATATTAAATGTACTATGTTATGTCAATATATAAAGCTAAGGAAATATAAAGTATGGGAATTGATTCAGATTATTATAAGGAAAAGAATAAAAAACAGCTTACAAAGCTTCGTATGCTTGAAGCTAAGCTTCCGCCATATGTGACTTCTTATCTTGATGATAAGGAGTTGTCATCACAGGTTAATACTGTAATTGCGTATGCGTATGATTTGCAGACATTTTTCAGATTTCTTACAGAGAAAAACACTATGTTAAAAAATACTGCAATTAAGGATATAACAATAGATTTTCTAGAAAATCTTACATTTGAAGATATTAATGAGTATCAGAGATATTTAAGATTTAATAATGATGATGGAAGCACACATCAAAATCAGGATAAAGGAATAGCCCGCAGAATGGCGGCTTTAAGGGGATTTTTTGAATTTGCCTGCACACATCAGTATATGAAGAATAATCCAACAGTCGGGGCAGCCAAGCGAATTAAAATGCCTCAGAAAGACATAATCAGGCTTAATGATGAAGAAGTTAATGACCTCTTAAATGTTGTATCCAATACTAATATTAAAGGCAATAAGCTTCAGATACAGAAGTGTCAGAAGACACAACTCAGGGATACAGCTCTTATCACATTGCTTCTTAACACAGGAATACGAGTATCGGAATGTGCAGGTCTTGATATTGATGATATTAATTTTAATTACAGAACAATCAATATTGTAAGAAAGGGTGGTTCTGATGCACATCTGTATTTCAATGAGATTACAGAAAATGCTTTAAAAGACTATATTGAAAATGAACGTCCTCTGCTTCTTGGCAATCCAGAGTCAGAGGAACAGGCAGTATTCATCTCAATGAAAAAAAACCGTATGAGTGTAAGTGCAATTGAACGTATGGTTAAAAAATACGCAAAAAATGCAACACCTGATAAAAAAATCTCTCCACATAAAATGCGAAGCACATATGGTACAGCACTTTATAAAGACACAGGCGACATAAGACTTGTAAGTGATGTACTTGGGCATAAAGATATTAACCCAACTGCGAAGCATTATGCGGCTATGGAAGAAGAACACAGAAGAATTGCTGCTACTATCCCACTCTATCAGGTCGATGAAGGGGCTGGGGAATAGTTATGTGTATTTAATATATGTTTCTAAAATATATTTTATATTTATGTATTTCAAAAAAATCACAGGGAGGAAGTGATTACTGTGAGTATTTATGAATATGACGAGGAAGGACATCTTGAAATAGTTAAGGAGGAAGGACGCCAGTTAGGTATCGCTGAGGGTGAAAAACTAGGCATAATTAAAGGAGAAGAAAAGGAGCGTTCTAACGGAATAAAAGTGTTTATTAAATTATGTAAAGATATGAACCTATCAGATGAAGATACGATAAATAAACTTGTTGAAGATTACCAGCTATCCAGAGATGAAGCTATCAATGCTATAAAGAATTATTAATGAAAAACAACCCCACAATATGTGCATGGAATATAGTGTGGGGTTGTTTTTATATAATTTTTTAATAATCTGACTTAGCTGTTTTGATTATTTATTGTTATATCAGTTATTTAATAATCTAGTAGTAATATTCTAACTGATTACTGAAGAAGTGTAAGAACACCCTGGTTAGACTGATTAGCCTGTGCAAGCATAGACTGTCCAGCCTGAGCTAAGATGTTATTCTTGCTGTAGTTAACCATCTCTTCTGCCATATCTGTATCACGAATACGTGACTCAGCTGTCTGAAGGTTCTCAGAAGCTGTATCAAGGTTGTTGATTGTATGCTCAAGTCTGTTCTGAACAGCACCCATCTTACCTCTTGAAGCAGATACCTTCTTGATAGCTGCATCAATAGCTGTTGTAGCTGTCTTAGCTGAATCCTGAGAACTTAAGTCTACTGACTTTCCACCAACACCAAGTGCATCAGCACTCATATCATCAAGTGTAAAGCTCATTGTCTGACCTTCATTAGCACCAATCTGAAGTTCAATTCCCTTACCTGTATTAGCTGTACCAGCCTTTAAATTAATTGTTTCCTTTGCTGTTTTATCTGCCTCAGCATCAATACCTGTCTTAGCTTTAATTAAAGCTGCCATAGCAGATGCATCATCTTCTCCAACTGCACCAGCTGTACCAACCTTTACATAGTTAACATCTTTATAATCATCGCCTAAGCTTGCTGGATCATCTACATATGCGAACTTTTCACCATTAACTGTAAATATCTTATCTTCAATATTACCAGTACCTGTATATGAACCTATATCCTTTGTAATCTGTGAATAAGCATCTACGCCGGTTGTTGATTCAGCTGTCTTAACTGCTGCTGCATTATCCTGTGATAAAAGAATAGAATTAGCTGTCTTTCCTGCTTCCTTAGCTGTAAATTCAAGCTTACCATCTCCATTCACATTAAAATCATATGAATCACCAAGGCTTGATTCCTTTAAAGCATCTGCAAATGCCTGTGCTGTATTTTTTTCACCATCCGTATTATCTGCTGTCTTAGTATCTCCTGTAATTGTTACTTTAACTGTTGATGAATTACCATTCTTATCTATTACTGTAACTGCAAGTGTAGAGTCCTTTCCGCTTGCTAATGCACCAAAAACATCAGCTGCTGTATTAACCTGTGTTGTAGCATCCACTTTAGTAAGTGCACTAGCAGCACTCTTGCTTACAGAAGCACTAACAGCACTACCTGAACGTGAACCATCAAGTAACTTCATAGTATTGAACTCTGTTGTTTCAGAGATTCTTGTTAATTCGCTCTGAAGCTGTTCGATTTCTGACTGTACTGCTTCTCTATCGTCATCTGTCTCTGTACCATTTGAAGCCTGTACTGAAAGCTCTCTCATTCTCTGTAAGATTGAATGTGATTCATTTAAAG
>OODA01000826.1_pt1 | contig 13403 bp, 7 predicted proteins | sample 1671341 | NCBI WGS metagenome assembly OODA01 (sample SAMN06348147, study PRJEB24527) | human gut metagenome | biome: human gut; feature: ankylosing spondylitis patient; material: feces | host: Homo sapiens | place: China | collected 2015-10 | reverse complement strand
GATCCTCGACCGTGATGAATGCCATCGCTTTGTTCTGCTTGGTGTATTTGATGGTCTTTTCAGTGATGATGCCCCCAATGACAACACTCTGGTTATCTTTGATCTTTACGGCATTCGTTTCTTCATCCAGCATAAAATCTGCTGTCACGGCGCTGATATTTTTGCGCCATTTTTCCTCATATTCCTCCAACGGATGTCCGCTTAAATAAATGCCAAGAACTTCCTTCTCAAAACCAAGTTTGATCTCCTTGGTGTACTCCTCCACATTCGGGAACCGGACTTCATACGCCTTTTTTTCTTCCTCTGAGACAAGGTCAAACAAAGACATCTGCCCGGCAAGCGAATTTTTCTTTTCCTGATTCAGGTTATCAATCAGCGTATTATATACTAAGAGCATCTGCTGCCTGTTGCCGTCTAACCCGTCACAGGCTCCTGCTTTGATCAGGTTTTCGACTGCGCGCTTATTGACCTCACGCCCCGCCACACGGCTTAAGAAATCAGAGAGCGTGGTATATTTTCCGTTCGCTTCTCTTTCAGCTAAAATGATATCAATAACCTGTCTGCCGATGCTCTTGATTGCGTACATGCCGTAGCGGATCCCATCTTTTGTTGCCAAAAAGCGTCCTTCTCCCTCATTGATGTCCGGAGAAAGTACCTTAATTCCCATCTGGCGGCAGGAATAAATGTACTCTGCAACTTTTCTTGTATTGTCGATCACAGACGTCATGAGCGCCGCCATAAATTCAACCGGATAATAATATTTTAAATACGCCGTCTGATAAGCAACCACCGCATAAGCTGCCGCGTGGGATTTGTTAAATGCATATTTGGCAAAATCGACCATAGAATCGTAGATCTGGTTTGCCGCCTGCTCGCTGATTCCGTTTGCGATACAGCCTTTGATGCCCTGCTCTTCATTGCCATAGACAAAGTTCTGACGCTCCGCGTCGATGACGTACTGTTTCTTTTTACTCATGGCGCGGCGGATGTTATCAGCCTGTCCCATTGTATAACCGGCGAGGTTCTGCACGATCTGCATAACCTGCTCCTGATAGACGATACAGCCATAGGTCGGCTCTAAGATCGGCTCTAATTCTTTGCAGACATAGGTCACACTCTCCGGTTCATTTTTTCCCTTGATGTATTTTGGGATAAAGTCCATCGGGCCCGGACGATAAAGTGAGATACCGGCGATAACGTCCTCTAAACTCTGCGGTTTTAACTCCTTCATGAAGTTTTTCATGCCCGCACTTTCTAACTGGAATACACCATCACATTTTCCGGTTCCGATCGAGTCTAATACTTTTTTATCATCATAATCAATGTTATCCACATCAATTTTTATTCCATGATTTTTTTCCACAAGTTTGACTGCATCACTGATGACAGTTAAGGTACGCAGTCCAAGGAAATCCATTTTTAACAGTCCGAGTTCCTCGATCGTAGTCATGACAAACTGTGTTGTGATCGTTCCATCGGAACTTCTCGACAGAGGCACATATTCGTCCATCGCCTTCTGGGAGATTACGACTCCGGCGGCATGCATGGATGTATGGCGCGGCAGACCTTCTAGTCTTTTCGCCATGTCGATCAGTCTTTTTACCGTCTCATCCGACTCATACATGGAACGCAGTTCCGGGTTCATTATGAGTGCTTTGTCGATCGTGATATTGAGCTCGTTTGGAATATTTTTTGCAATCGTATCACAGAAATTATACGGCAGATCCATGACACGTCCGACATCACGGATGACACCGCGCGCCGCTAACGTACCGAAGGTAACGATCTGCGTTACACAATCTTTTCCGTATTTTTCAATAACGTAATCAATGACTTCACTTCGTCTCTCATAGCAGAAGTCAATATCGATATCCGGCATGGTCACACGTTCCGGATTTAAGAACCGCTCAAACAGCAGGTTATAACGGATCGGATCAATATTGGTAATGCCCGTTGTATAGGAAACAAGACTTCCCGCAGCACTTCCCCTTCCCGGGCCAACCGGAATACCGTGCGTTCTCGCATAGTTGATAAAATCCCATACGATCAGGAAATAATCGACGTACCCCATCTTCTGGATGACAGAAAGCTCATAGTCAAGCTTCGGCAAAAGCTCCTCATGCTTGTCCGGGTAACGTCTTACCAGCCCCTCATGACAGAGTTTGTTCAGGTAAGTCCACGAATCATACCCCTCCGGCACGTCAAAATGCGGCAGCTTGGTCACTCCAAATTCGATCTCCACATTGCAGCGGTCCGCGATCTTCTGTGTGTTGTCAATCGCCTGTGCCGCATACGGAAACAGCGCGCGCATCTCCTCCTCAGATTTCACAAAATACTGCCCGCCCTCATAACGCATGCGGTTTTCATCGGACAGTTTTTTTCCTGTCTGCAGACAGAGTAAAATATCATGCGGCTCGGCATCCTCGGCATATGTGTAATGCACATCGTTTGTCGCCACCAGTTCAATGCCTGTCTCTTCACTCATCCGCATCAGACCTGCATTAACGGTCTTTTGATCAGGGATTCCATGATCCTGCAATTCCAAAAAGAAATTGCCTTTTCCAAAACATTTTTCATATTTACAGGCGGTCTCTTTTGCCTCCTCATAAAGACCACGCACCAGGTAGCGCTGCACCTCCCCGGCAAGACAGGCACTTAAGGCAATGATACCCTCATGATACGTCTCTAAGACTTCCATATCCACGCGTGGTTTGTAGTAATATCCTTCCACGAAACCTTTTGAAACTATTTTCATCAGGTTCTGATACCCCTGATTATTTTCCGCTAAAAGCACCAGATGATAATAACGGTCATCCCCGTGTGAAAGTTCCCTGTCAAACCGTGATCCCGGCGCCACATAGACCTCGCAGCCTAAGACCGGCTTGATGCCTGCAGCCCTTGCTGCCTTATAAAAATCAATCACGCCGTACATCACACCATGATCTGTGATGGCGGCGCTGTTCATCCCGAGTTCTTTGACTCTTGAAACATATTCTTTTATCTTATTTGAACCGTCCAAAAGGCTGTACTCTGTATGGACGTGCAGATGTGTAAATGACATGCTTTGTTTCCTCCGCATTCTATTATATCGTCTCCCTGATAAATATTCAATTTTTTTCGCACATCTCATACAATCTCATACAATTTTCTCTCTTTGTCTATCTGACTGCCGTGTCTGCCTATGCATCCTCTGCCGGCACTTTGTTTACGGTATCATCTTCCTGTACCAGAACCAGCGCAGAGATACTTTCGACAGTAACAGAACCTTCCGCCGTTCCAAGAGATCTGCATCCTGCCTTTTTACCATTGACACAGATATCCCACGTCCCGGCAGGTAAGTTTACTGTGACTGCATCCGGATTTCCATTATAGATGACTGCAATATTCTGTGCCGTTTCTCCCTGTACCTCACCCTGAATGGTATATGCTACGACATTTGCATCAAGTCCAGTCATAAAGGTAAGATTATTCTGAATTGCAGCGGCTGTTGTCATGCGCAGTGCACTGTGTGCCTTACGGAATGCGATCAGACCTTTATAATATTCATAAACATCCATTACGTTACCTTTATTATCCCACTTAATGCTGTTCGTTGCATCAGGGGAAGAATAGCTGTTCTCATCAAATCCAGTCTCAGACTTCTCATTTGGCTTAGAGCGAAGCATCTCTTCACCAGCCTGCATAAATGGTACACCCTGCGAGGTAAAAAGAACCGCGCTTCCCAGCTTATTCATCTTCACTCTGTCAGCCTCACTGTCATCTGCATTGGAAATGGCAAGCTTATCCCAGAATGTCAGATTATCATGACAGGATATATAATTAATACTCTGTCCCGGCTGTCCCGACCAGTTCGTACACTTATCACCAGCCTTTGTGAGCGTAACCTGCGAATGCGGGGTTGCTGCTACAACACTGAATTTAATATTTTCTTCCATATTATCTTTGCCGCTTACAAAACCTTTGTCCAGAAAATCAAATACACTGCCTTTGATTCCATCACGGATATCATCACTGAAAGCACCCACACGATCCAGCCGGTAAATATTGTTCTTCGTTGCCTGCTGTGCTGCCGGCAATGCAGATTCTCCTCCAGTCCATCCTTCACCATATACCATAATGTCAGGATTCACCTGATCCAGTGCTTTTCTGACAGCCTTCATGGTATCCAGATCATGTACGCCCATCAAGTCAAAACGGAAACCATCTATATGATATTCCGTTGCCCAGTATACAACAGAATCTACGATATACTTGCGCATCATGGCACGCTCCGAGGCTGTTTCATTACCACAGCCTGAACCATCTGAATAATGATTGCCATTCTTTCTGTAGTAATAATCTGGCACTGTCTTCTGAAACCATGAATCTGCCAGATGATAAGTATGATTATATACAACATCCATATTCACGCGGATTCCATTTTCATGAAGTGTCTTAATCATCTGCTTCATTTCATTGACACGTACTTCCCCATGATATGGATCTGTACTGTAAGAACCTTCCGGCACATTATAGTTCTTAGGATCATAGCCCCAGTTGAACTGCGCTGTGTCGGGTTTTGTTTCGTCTACCGTAGCATAATCAAAGCTCGGCAGAATCTGTACGTGAGTCACTCCAAGATCCAGAATATGATCAAGTCCTGTAGCCAGCCCTTCCCTGTTCTTTGTTCCGCGCTCTGTCAGTCCAAGAAACTTACCTGCATTCCGAATCCCGGAAGAAGCATCGGAAGACAGATCACGAATATGTACTTCATAAATCACTGCATCTGTAGCATTATTAAATGCCGGTCTGACATCTGCATCAAATCCATCCGGATCGGTAGCTTGCAGATCAAGGATCTCACCTCTGTTGCCATTTACGCCTGCACTTCTTGCATATAAATCAACAACTTCATTTACTTTATTACCGATCTGTACTGAATAAGTATAATATACACCATTCAGGTCTCCTGTCTTTTCACACACCCAGGTTCCTTTGACATCTGCTGTCATTGGAATTGTTTCTATCAAATTGTCACCATCGCCCTGCTCATATAGGTTAAGCGATACTTTCCCGGCAGCAGGTGTCCATATACGAAATGTTGTCTTTTCTTTTGTATATACAGCCCCCAGATCGTTACCGTCATATACCAATTCATCATTAAAATAAGTAGAACCAATCTTTCTTTTCATCGATACCATACATCCTTAATAGCCCTGTCTGTTCAAAGAATCATCCTGTTACCCGCCTAGTATACCTCTCCCTTTTCAGTTCGTCCAGTTAATTTTTTCGTTTTTTTTCGTAAATTATCCTATTTTGTCAAGTATACTACCGCTTCATACGGACGGATTTTTTCTGAAATATCTTTATAGTTTCCTATCAGAATTCCCCGGTTTTCTTTTACCATATCCGCAATAGAAGCCGGAACATCCAGTTCTTTTTCCGTGAAATTGCAGATTACCAGTATTTTTTTATTCTCGGATGATCTTGTATAAATGTAAAGATTTTCATCTGCATCTTCAAGTCCGTCGAACGTTCCATAAACGATCACTTCTTCCTCTTTGCGCAGTTCTATGAGTTTCCTGTAGTAATTGTATATGGAATCCGGATCTTCCACCTGAGCAGCCGCATTGATCGTTTTATAATTCGGATTCACGGCAAACCATGGCGTTCCCGTGGTAAATCCTGCATTTTCTGAATCATCCCACTGCATAGGTGTCCTTGCATTATCCCGTCCTTTCTTACTGATAATGTCCATCATCTGATCATGCGTATATACTTTTGTATCGGTAACAAGATCTATATAAATATTTTTTTCTTCTATATCGTCACATTCAGACACATCCGAAAAATGCATATTGGTCATTCCAAGTTCTTCCCCCTGATATACATACGGTGTTCCCTGCATCATGTGGAGACAGGTTGCAAGCATCTTTGCTGAAAGCTCCCTGTATTCCCCGGAATCATTTCCCCATCTCGAAACAACCCTTGGCTGGTCATGATTGTTCCAGTACAGACTGTTCCATGCTACTTCCTCTAACCCTTTCTGCCAGCGGTTTAAAACTTCTTTGAGATCCGGAAGATAAAGTTTCTTATCTGTCCACTTTCCATGTTCATCCGAATCCACATCCATATGCTCAAACTGGAATACCATGCTTAACTCTTTTCCATCGCTTCGCGCATATTTTTTTGCCTCTTCGAGCGTAACGCATGATGTTTCACCCACTGTCAGAAGGTTATACCTGCTTAATACTTTTTGGTTCATCTCCTGAAGATATTCATGTTCATGAGGTCCATTGGCTGTGACTGCACCACAAAAAGAATATTTTTCCCCTTCTTTTACCGGACCATCTTTGTATTCTTCCGGCTTGCTGATCAGACTGATCACATCCATCCGGAATCCGTCAATGCCTTTTTCACACCACCATGTCATCATATCAAAAACTTCTTTTCTTACCACAGGATTATCCCAGTTAAGATCAGGCTGTTCCGGCACAAACTGATGCAGATAATACTGTCCGGTTGTCTCATCAAACTGCCATGCAGATCCACTGAAATATGATCCCCAGTTTGTCGGTTCATGACCATCTACCGGATCTTTCCAGATATAATAATCGCGGTATTTATTATCTTTTGATTTTCTGCTTTCCAGAAACCATTTATGCTGGTCAGATGTATGGTTGACAACCAGATCCATTACCAGTTTCATTCCTCTTTGATGAATTTCTTTTAATAATTCATCAAAATCTTCCATTGTCCCGAACTCATCCATTATATCCTGATAATCGCTGATATCATATCCGTTATCTTTATTTGGAGATTTATAGATCGGGGATACCCAGATAACTGTGATACCGAGATTCTTTATATAGTCTAATTTTTTTATGATCCCCTGAAGGTCTCCGATTCCATCTCCGTTACTATCCATAAAACTCCTTGGATAAATCTGATAAACAACTGCTTCTTTCCACCATGCTTTCTGCATCTTTTTTCTCCTTATAAATCAGCGGTCATGATCTCAATGACTGCCAGTCTGATCTCTTTTTTTAAATTCGTCGTCTCAAGCTCGCCTAAGATATCTGCCAGATTTTTTCCACTACTTAAAAGCCGGTATGCAGACTCTTTTGCAAGATTACTGTCCTGTGCCTGATTCAGCAGATCATACACACGCTCCAGTGTATGGTTGTCATTTAATGTCAGTTTCTGTTCAAAAACAATTTCCACTTTTTCATCCACTGACACTTTCGGAATGTGGATTCTGATACATCCCTTCTTCCACTGATATTCATACGTTATTTTGATTTTTTTTCCACTTATGTATACTTTAGGCACTGCCTCTTTCACTCCACACAGTTCCACTGTATAATCCCGGAATTCCGGGATCAGATCTGTCTGTCCGGCTGCCCCTTCGATTGTGAACGCCCCTCTTTCCCAGTCAAAATGCATGGATGTAAAGCAACAGCTCCTGCCATCTTTATAATCCTCGGTCTCACCGTCATCCTCATAATGTGTATAATTGCCATCCGCTCCGCCATAGACTCTTATGATAAGTTCTTCCGGATTTTTCAGAAAATCTTTTCCGAACAACTCTTTCTGCATCGGAATGATGCCCCCTGCTTTTACAAGCACCGGAATACTGTTAATGCCGCGGAACATCCACATTACTTTCTCACCTTTATAGATCAATCCGGTAAAGAAATCGTGGTAACAGCCTTCCGGTATCCACGCTTTTACTTTTCCCTGATTTAAACTCGCTATCTGGTCACTTGTAATCAGTGCAACAATCATATCTGTTCCAAAAAGATACTGGTTGTTGCTTACTCCCTCAACAAAAGAATGATCCTGAACCGGATATGCCTGTTCCTTTTCCGGATAATCGTAATACATTGGTGCAATGACCGGGCGGTATTCTTTGTATGCCAGATAGTTCATGGTGTAAATATAAGGCAGTAACTGATGCCTTAAGCGCAGGGCTTCTCCCATCGCATGTTCTACTTCCGGTCTGAAATTCCATGGTTCTTTTCCACTGAACGACATTTTAGTACTGTGCAGCCTGTTGATTGGGGAAAATGTCCCTAACTCATACCAGCGTGCCTCCATAACATCTGACCGGATTCCAAGCATATGTCCGCCTATATCATGACTCCACCATCCATATCCGATATTTGATGCCGTTGCTGTAAAATAAGGCTGGAAATCAAGAGACTCCCACGTTACAACCGTATCCCCGGAAAAACCTACCGGATATCTGTGAGAACCAGGACCTGCATAACGTGAAAATGTCATTTTTCTTTTTCCATCCCGTCCACTGTCAAGATAATGGTAATGATTCAGCATCCAAAGCGGATCTAACTCTTTCACTGCCGTATGTCCACCCTGCTGCCAGTCCAGCCACCAGAAATCAACTCCCTCTTCCTCAAGCGGATGATGTACGATCTCAAAATAATTTTCCAGAAACTCCGGATCTGTAATATCGAATTCAACCGGTTCTCCGGCTGCCGGATCCATTCCCATTGCCTCTGCCATTTCTTTATACATACTTTCGCATTCCCGGATACCGAGTGCCGGATGTACATTTAAAGTCACTTTCATTCCCCTGTCATGCAGATTATCCATAAAACTCCCCGGATCCGGAAACAGATCCCTGTTCCATGTATAACCGGTCCAGCCGGAACCATACTTCTTGTCAATATCTGTGATATGCCAGTCCATGTCAATGACTGCCACCGAAAACGGGATTTTTTCCGCTAAGAAACGATCCATCAGTCTCTGATACTCATCCTGTGAATACTCGTAATATCTGCTCCACCAGTTTCCAAGTGCATATTTTGGAAGCATTGGGACACGGCCGGTAACCCTAAAAAAATCTTTTACCGCGCCCCGGTAATCATGACCATAGGCAAACAGATAGAAATCCTCTCCTCCCTGTTTTCTCTCTTTGATCCAGCCATCCTCGGTAAGTAAAATCGTTTTTGAATCATCTAATACTGCAAATCCATCCCTGGAAAGAATTCCTTTTTCCAGTCTGATCCTGCCGTCTGCTTCATCGAGCGTACGGGCAGTTCCGAAAAGATTACGATCCTCTTTTCTGCCATAATACCATTCCAGATCACATCCATTGTCCGGTTTTTTCAGCTTCACACTCAGGATGCTCTCATCAAATGCTCTCTCATCATAGCGTATCCGTATGCTTTTTGTCTGGATCTCCAGAAAGTTATTTTTCTGCTTTATCTCAAAAGGAACCTCTTCTAAATCCCTGTACCATATTACCTGCGAAGCCTCATCCACAAATGCACCGGATTCATTATATTCAAATCTAACCAGCCTGTCCGTCAGAAATGTAATACGGTAATTTTTTCCAATAACAATATTCCGCGGATCTGCTTTTGGTCTTCTTTCACATATGAACTGCTGTTTCATCGTCTATTACACATCCTTTCGTATTTTTACATTTTGAAAAATCTTCTTTAAGAAAAAACTGTTTGAAATATTAGTATAAAGTAAAAAACTAAAACGTTTTGATAAATGAATCATATCCCAAAACGTTTTGGTTTTCAAGTCTTTTGTGCATTTTTTTGTTTTTTCATCATGTTTCACGAATTTTATTGTTTACTTTTATATAATTTTCACAAGCTCATTTCTTTGTTGATGCGCGTTTCATAAGTTTGTATTCCATTGGTATCCAGTCTGGTACACGGTTTCCTTCAATCATGCTGATGACCGTATTCGCACACGCTACGCCCATTTTGTAAGGATACTGCTTAATCGATGTAATCCCTCCGTGAATATACTGTGAAACCGTATAATCATCAAACCCTGCTATTGCTACATCATCCGGCACCCGTACTCCAAGCTGTCCCATGCCTTCAATTGCTCCAATCGCAATGCTGTCATTCACACAAAAAAAAGCATCAATCTCCGGATAACTTTTTTTTAATTCTATTGACTTTTGAACTGCTATTTTCTGCTCAAACAGACAGTCCTCGATCCATTCTTCCCGGATGTGGAGTCCATGTTTCTCTAATGCACGCCTGTATCCACACTCTCTGCGTTCTGACACCTGCGCCATCTTCTTACCGGAAAGCATTGCAATATTACGGCATCCATTCTCAATAAGATGCTCTACTTCTTCAAAAGATGCTTTCTCATTATCAACGGAAATCTCACATACATGGTCGCTTTCCAGCGCAACATCCACAAGGACGCAGGGAATCTCACTGTTTTTAATCTGCTCATAGTACGGCATATCCATAGCGAGCCCGTCAACTATGATTCCAGCCAGTTTCTTTTTCTTGCAGATCTGCCCAAAACTGATTTTTATCTGCTTGTTTGTCGGCATTGTAAGAATCGTAAATTCATACTCCATTTTCTGGGCAATCTTATAAATTCCACTCGTAAGTCCAAACATAATACCGCTCGGATCTTCTTCCGGCAATTCCCCGGCAAGCAGCAGTGCAATTGTCTTCTTCTGTATGCCTCTTAGTGAACGGCCAGCCTCATCCGGTATATAATCCAGTCGTCTTGCCACCTCCATGACTTTCTGTCTGGTCTTTTCACTCACATCTTTATAGCCGTTCAGTGCATGGGATACCGTAGTCAGTGATACTCCTGCCTCCTGTGCAACATCACGTATCGTCGTTCTTTCATTCAGATATAACTTTCTGTCTTTCGCCATATGATCCCCCATTGCATTACATTTTTCAGTGATTTGTAACCATCTTATCACATTTTATCATGATATTCCAACTGCAAAGCAAGCAATTCCATCCATATTTTTCCTGTTTATATTACTTGTAATTCTTATTTTGCAATGTCCAGTAAATCTTTAAATGTAGACAGCTTATAATCTGCTTTGTCATAACCTGCCGCATCGCCGATCGCAATTGCTGTCATATGACCGGAAACTGCTGCATCAATTCCCGCATATGCATCTTCCACAACACCGCACTCTTCCGGCTTCAAGCTAAGAAACTCTGCTGCTTTTAAGAAAACTTCCGGATCTGGTTTGGATTTTTTAATATTTGTTCCATCCGAATATCATTCTTCTCTTCCGCCATCTTCTGTTTCTCCTCATCGCTTAACGGATGTCCCTCATATCTTTCCAGAATAATTTCCAGGCTATCCATACGGCTCACTCTGCGCAGCCGGTTGTTGATCTCCTGATCGAAGTAAATACCTTTCTCATCCGCCATCTGTTTCCATGCTTTATAATGATACTGATCTGTAAACACGATCACCCCGTCCAGATCAAAAATAAGTCCTTTTAATGACATTTCTACACCTCCATACTTTCTCTCGCTCTTAGTTTTCCGATATCATCCTGTGTGTCTTCTCTCTTGTCTATGTTCATGCGTCCAGTTACAAAAACGTTTTGGTAAATTTATATTATCATCCTCTATTTTAAAAATCAACAACGTTTTGGTAAATTGCCAATAAAATTCATGTACTGCAAAAACTGCGGTTGAATTTTACAGCAGACAAGCCTTTCTTTCCATACTTCCATCCGGCGAAACAAAAACACCGGCAAATCTGTTTATGTTGGTATTGAACGATTTGTAGTAAATAAAGTATAATGTCCATGAGCTCATTTTGATACCTATCAAAATACAAAGAAAGGAACACTATGAAAACAGGACTTGTAGTAGAAGGCGGTGGTATGAAATGCGCATACAGTGCCGGCATTCTGGATAAATTTTTAGACGATGATATCACATTTTCCTACTGCATCGGCGTATCTGCGGGTGCTGCAAATACGCTGTCTTATCTTGCAGGGCAGCGGGGACGTAATCTCCGTTTTTATACGGAACATTTAAATGACCCGCGCTACTTAAGTGTACGCAGTTTAGTACATACTGGAAACTTATTCGGTCTGCAGTATATCTACGGAACACTGACCAATTCCGATGGGGCAGATCCGCTTGATTACTCTGCCGTCATGGAAAATCCGGCTGAATTTTATATGCCTGCAACCGATGCAGCAACCGGGCGTGCAGCTTATTTTTCCAAATACGACATTGTCCGTGACGACTACCGTGCTGTTATGGCAAGCTGCGCCCTGCCTGGTTTCTGCCGTCCTGTAAAAATAGGGGACCGTTACTATTACGACGGCGGCGTCGCTGACTCGATCCCGCTGCACCATGCGATCGAACATGGTTGTACCAAAATGGTCGTTATCCTCTCAAACCCGAGAGATTTCGTAAAAAAACCGGAGGCGCACCGTCCGCTTTACAAACATATGCTGCACAAATATCCGAAAACGATCCAAAGTATCGATAACCGGCATATCAATTACCAGGCATCCATCGATCTTGCCAGCCGGTTAGAAAAAGAAGGCTATGTTTTTATCTTTGCGCCAAGCCGCCATATGCCGCTTAGTACTTTTTCCAAGGATGCTGCCTTAGAACAGGATCTTTATGATCTCGGAGTTGCAGATTATGAAGCCCGCGCAGAAGAGTTGAAACATTTTTTGAACTAATTTATCTTACAAATAAAAGGACTTTTACCACTATGACCAAAGATCTTACCACCGGAAAAATCATGCCGATCCTGATCCGTTTTACGATCCCGCTCGTGCTCGGCAACCTTACCTACAATGCCGTAGACAGTATTATTGTCGGGCATTTTGTCGGAAAAGAAGCACTTGCCGCTGTCGGCATCTGCAATCCGATTTCCACTCTGATGATCCTGTTTTTAAACGGACTGTGCATGGGTGCCAGCATTTTAATGGGAATGCAGTATGGGGCAAAAGATTACGACACGCTGCACCGCCAGATCAGTACCACCATGCTCTCCGGCGTTATTTTTTCGTTGATCTTATCCACAGCATGTATCCTGTTTGCAAGACCGATCCTGATCTTAATGCAGGCGGACGCAAGTATTTTATCCCTCACAACAGAATACTTACAGATCATCTTTTGGGGACTGGTCTTTACTTTTCTGTACAACTTTTTTTCGAGCACACTGCGTGCACTCGGTGACAGCAATACCCCTCTTTATTTTCTGATGATCAGTGCCGTTTTAAATATTTTAGGGGATCTGTTTTTTGTTGTCGTGTTGAAAGCCGGCAGCAACGGCTGCGCGGTATCTACCGTGCTGAGTGAAGCCTTATGCTGCGTTTTCTGTGTCATCTATATCCAGAAAAAAGTGCCATTATTAAGACTTGGGAAAAAATGGCTGGTGTTTGACCGTTCACTTTTACTGCGCACGATTGCATATGGCTGGACATCAGCATTGCAGCAGGCAACTGTACAGCTCGGTAAACTCGGGATCCAGGCGATCGTCAACACCATGGGCGTTTCGGTTGCTGCCGCATTTGCCATCGTAAACAGAATCGATGATTTTGCCTACACGCCGGAACAGAATATTGCGCACGCCATGACTGCCCTGATGGCACAGAATAAAGGTGCCGGAAAAAAAGACCGCAT
>OODA01000819.1_pt1 | contig 13456 bp, 13 predicted proteins | sample 1671341 | NCBI WGS metagenome assembly OODA01 (sample SAMN06348147, study PRJEB24527) | human gut metagenome | biome: human gut; feature: ankylosing spondylitis patient; material: feces | host: Homo sapiens | place: China | collected 2015-10 | reverse complement strand
ACTTCTTACGACAAAACTCTGCAAAAGTTAAGAAAAAATACAGAAATACGCTAAAATGTTGCAAAAAAATCCGAGCTGGCTATAATGAAATAAGCTTTATTGACCGCGCGGATGTGCGCGGCAGAAAAAACCGCGCACGTTTCAGGCGCGGACGATCAAGGGGGCGATGGGCGCGAACCGTTGGAACAGGCAACGAACGCCCCCCGCGGCGGGGAAGGAGAGAAAAAAACAGGAATAGGAGGAACAGTCATGGACAAAAACAGGCAGAGCGGCTTTACGCTGGTCGAGCTTGTCGTGGTCATCGCGATCATGGGCATTTTGGCCGGCGTCGGCTCGGCGGCGTACTCGGGCTATGTGAAAAAGGCGAACGAGGCGGCGGACTTACAGCTTCTCGGCGCGGTGAATACGGCGTTTGCATCCGCGTCCTACGACGCGGGACAGTACGACGGGAGACCCTCCGGCGGCGCGGCGTCTCTGGCCGAGGACGGCAGGGTGGCTCAGGTCATCTCCTCGGTCGACCGCAAAGGTGAATTCTTTCAGAAGTATTTTTCCGGCAATCAGGACAGCCGGTTCAAGGTATATACCAACCTCGCATACGACAGGGTGACGGGCACCTTCCACGGCGCGGTGCTCACCGCGGCGACCGGCAAGGACGGGAATATGGTGCTGCGCTATACCATCAACGGGAAGGACTATGAATTTACAGCGACAGAGGCGCAGTTAGCGGCATTTCGCGCCTCGACCTTCGGCGGCAAAAGCATGACCATGAACGACCTCACCGGCAATGTGGGCGGAATGATCAATGCGCTGAATTCTGCCCTTGGTGGGGGCAATTTCCTTGCGAGTGTTCTTATAAATGCCGGTATGGCTCCCGAAACCTTGGGGATAAAACCGGATGAAAACGAAAACTACAGCGAGCTTGATAAGCAGAGACTGGCAAATGCAGCGCTGCTGCTGACTGCGAGCAAAACAGACGAAACTACCGCAGAAAGACTACTTGCGGTGTTTACGACCAATGCTGCGGATGAGGGGGAAGAGGAACCGCTGGATGTGAAGGCAATGAGCCTTATTAACCCTGATGATATGGGCGAAACAATGAGCAATGTGGGGGCGATGTACGGCATTATGACCGCCTTTGCCCATTCCGAGCAAGCGGAGGACTGGGAAAAGACCGTAGATGACAAAGAATACAATGCAGAACAGTATTATAACTATGTCAATCAGCAGATCGCCGCTGCCGCCAATAGCGGAAAAGAAGGCGGAGAAAAACTAAGTGATATCCTTGCCGCGCTTGGGCAGTTTGGGTCGTTTGTTCAGGACGAGGACGGTAACCTGACAGACCAGTTTTTGGATTACGTCGACGACCCAACTGAGCCGGAAAGCGCGCAGATCAGCAAGGATCTGGACGGCTACATCAGCGCGATGCAGGCGCTCAGTCAGAATCAGGAGGGCTTAATCGCCGCCGGCATCCTCGAAGACGGCGCGGACGGCGGAAACATTTCCCCGATCTTAGACCAGCTGTTCGCCCAATAGAAATAAACCGTCCCCCCACACCGGACAGGCGCATGGTAAAAATGACCCCCGTAAGCGATCAAATGAACCGCTTACGGGGGATTTTTTGCTCGGATGCGGGGAAGATCGCCGCGCGGAACGCTTAGCCCTCCTCTGTGTAGCCGTTTGGATTTTGTACCTGCCAGTTCCAGGAGTCTCTGGCACAGTCCTTATAGTCGTATTCCGCCGTCCAACCGAGGAGGTTCTTTGCCTTTTCGACGGCGGCAAAGCTCAGGGGCACGTCGCCCGCGCGCGGGCCGACGATGCGGTAAGGCACCTTCCTGCCCGATGCCTCTTCAAACGCGGACACCAGCTGCAGCACGGTCGTTCCCTTGCCCGTCCCCAGATTGAAAACGTCATATTTGCTGTCCGTTTTTTCAAGATAGTTCAGCGCCGCAATGTGCCCCTTTGCCAGATCGACAACGTGGATGTAGTCGCGGACCCCCGTTCCGTCCGCGGTATCGTATTGATCGCCGTAAACGCTCAGATACGGGAACTGCCCGAGCAGGGTGCGGGTGATGTAGGGGGCAAGGTTGTTGGGGGCCTTCTGACCGCAGTCCTCGCCGATGAGCCCGGAGGGATGTGCGCCGACGGGGTTGAAGTAGCGCAGAGAGGCAAAGCGGAAGTTGTCGCGCTGCCGCGCGAAATCATGCAGGAGCAGCTCGTTGAGATACTTGCTGAACCCATACGGGCAGCAGACCTTGCCGACAACATCGCTCTCGCGGTTCGGCATGGTCTCGGGCGTGCCGTACACCGTTGCCGAGGAGGAGAACACCAGCTTGTACACCTGATGCTTTTCCATTGCGTTGAGCAGGTGGAAGGTGGACGTCAGGTTCGTGTCGAGATATCTTCCGGGGTCTTCAACGGACTCCGCGACGGATTTTAAGCCGGCAAAGTGGATCACGGCGTCCAGACGGTTCTCCGCAAAGACCTTTTCAAGCGCGGCGCTGTCCAACAGGTCGATCTCGTAAAAAGCGGGGCGCTTGTTCGTGATCTTCTGAATACGGTCGATCACTTCAATCTTAGAATTGCACAGATTGTCTGCAATGACAACGTCATAGCCGGCGTTCAGAAGCTCCACCACCGTGTGGCTCCCGATAAAGCCCGTGCCGCCCGTCACCAATATCGTCATGGCTCATGTTCCTCTCTTTTCCGTTTGTTTCTTGCCGATTTCGCGTTTTTTGCTCAAAGCAATCCCTTCTGCTCTAACTTTGACATATACCAGGACTTTTTCAGACTCTTTTCGTTGGCGTAGGTATAGACCACGGTATCCACAAGCGTGAGATCGCCGTTGTTGTCCCGGATGAGCGTTTCCATGGCGCGGATGACCTCGTCCATCTTCCCGTCGCACTCCTTTTCCAGGGCGTTCGCCCGGGAAAGATAGCCCTTTGCCATCTTCGCAAGCTGAGTCGTTGTCCGCTTTTCCGCGGGCAGCGCCAGATACTCCGCCTTGGCGTCGGCATACATCGTATCGAGCGCCAGCGTGTACTCCTCGCGCAGGACGTAGACCTTGGCAATGAGCGCCGACAGCTCCTTCTGATAGCTGCTTTCCGCGCTTTGTTCGCTCTTCTCGCCCGCGGCCGCCGCGTCCGGCGTCTCAGGTGCAGCGTCCGTTTTGCCGCCGCTTTCCGGGCGGCTTGCCGGGACAGCGCTCTCCGCATCGGGTTGGGAGGGTTCCCCTCCCCCGCTGCCCGTCAGGCGCTCCATAAGCTGCTCCTGCGTCATCGAGCCGTCGCGCAGCGCCTGACGCTCCTCCTCCGTGACCTCGCGCACCGTGACCTCGCTCGCCGAGCGCACCGCCTCTTCGATCATCTGCTGGTTTTCCTCCAGCTTTTCCTCCAGCTCGGCCGATGTATGCTGCGTCGCGGCATGGATCGCTTTTAAGTTATCGCGCTGCCACCAGAAAAGCCCCGCCAGCGATACCGCCAGCAGTACAAGAATGGTGCAGAGAATGGTTTTACGCCGTTTCAAGCCGTTTCCTCCACTTTTTTGAGGTCCATTTTCCTCATCCACCAGTTCCAACGCCTGTTATGAGACTTCTGCCGTTGCTTGACCGTTGATCTCCTCCGGGGAAGTATATGTCGGGACCATCTCCCGCAGCATGGCGATCAGCTCCTGCGGCGGGATGTCGCGGGTGACGGCTTCATCCAGCCGCAGCAGGTCATCCATGATGACGTCCTTTGAAATGTCCTGCTGCTGTTCGATGAAGATCTTCTCATTGCTTGTTTTGGAGAGCGTTTCACTGCGCATCAAAAGCTCCTCATAGAGCTTTTCGCCGGGGCGCAGGCCAATCTCCTGAATGGTGATATCCTTGTCCAGCTCCAGTCCGGACAGGCGGATGAGGTTTTCCGCCAGTTCCAGGATCTTCACCGGCTCGCCCATGTCCAGAACGAAGATCTCGCTCCGCTTTGCCATGGCGCCCGCCTCGAGCACCAGCTGGGCAGCCTCAGGAATGGTCATAAAATAGCGGATGATGCGCCTATCCGTGATGGTGACGGGGCCGCCCTCCTGGATCTGCTTTTTGAAAAGGGGCACGACAGAGCCATTGGAGCCGAGCACATTGCCAAACCGCACTGCGCAGAATTCTGTGGGGCTGTCCGTCCTGCTTTGCAGGATCATCTCGCAGAAGCGCTTGGTCGCGCCCATGAAGTTGGTGGGATTCACAGCCTTATCCGTGGAGATCATGACAAACTTTTTGACGCCGAACTTCTCCGCCGCCCGCACCACATGATATGTGCCGAAAATGTTATTCTTGATGGCCTCCTCGGGGCATTCCTCCATCAGCGGGACATGCTTGTGGGCCGCCGCATGGAGCACGATGTCGGGGCGATACATCTGAAACAGGCTGTAAACTTTTTCCTTATCTCGCACGGAGGCGATCTCCACCCGCAGGTTCAGCCGATCGCCCCATACACGCCGCAGCTCCTGCTGGATATCATAAGCGTTGTTCTCGTAAATATCCAGAATGATGAGCTGCTTGGGCTGATATTTGGCGATCTGACGGCAAAGCTCGCTGCCGATGGAGCCGCCGCCTCCGGTCACAAGAACGGTCTGACCCTGCAAGAAATCCGTCAGGATCGCCGTGTCCAGCTTGATCGGCTCTCTGCCGAGAAGATCCTCCACCTGCACATCCTTGACCGCCGCCATGCTCACCTCGCCGTTCACCAACTGGTAGATCCCCGGCAGGCTCCGTACACGGCAGCTCGTTTTCTGGCAGATGTTCAGGATCTCTTTCTTATCCTTGGCAGACGCTGCGGGAATGGCAAGGACGATCTGCGTGATCCGCTCCTTTTTGACCATCTCGGGGATCTTCTCCCGCCCGCCGACGATGGGCACGTTCCCGATGTACTTGCCCTGCTTGCTCTTGTCGTCGTCGATGATGCAGCAGACATGGCTTTTTAGCTGCGGCGTGACGGAGATCTCCCGCAGGAGCATCCGCCCCGCCTCGCCCGCGCCGATGAGCATGACGCGCTCGCCCTCCTCCTGCCTTGCCTGCCGGGCGGAGCTGACAAACATCCGCAGAAAGCGGAAGGTGCAGCGCCCGCCCACCAGCAGGAACAGCTGAAACAGCAGCTCCATAAAGAGCACGCTCCTCGGCTGGTGATAGCCGAAAAGCGCCGCCGGCACATGGAACGCGCAATAGGCGAGGACGACGGATATCACCATCTCGGCGACATCATGGGCGCTGACGTAGCGCCAGAGATAGCGGTACATCCGGCGCGGCCAGAAGACCGCCGCCGTGACCAGGAACTGAACGGGCAGAGCACGAAACCACGGCTCAAGATATCCGGAAGGCACCTGCTCAAAGTCGAAGTCGAAGCGCACCAGCAGCGCAAGACCGCCCGCCACAATGATGAAAATGGCGTCCATCAGGAGGAAGAGCACCGTCTGGACGGGGACGCTTTTTTGAATCGTTTTCATACTATGCCCCCATGGATCTGCGGTAAAAGGCAGTCCCTCCACTGCCTTTTACCGTACTCTTTTGAATTCTCCGCTCAGCGGAGGGCGACGCTGTCAGACGCCTCGCAGATGTTCTTCCACGCCCAATGGGTCTGGGGGACATCCGGGTACTGGCGGGCATTCTCGTAAGACTGACCTGCCATGCAGCGGCCCAGCAGACGGTTCAGCAGAACGGCTGCCTGCGCGCGGGTGATGTGCTGATTGGGGGCAAACTGCCCGTTGCCGACGCCGTTGACCCAGCCGAAGGACGCCGCCGTGGAAATGGCGTCAAACGCCCAGTGGCTGGCGGGCACGTCGGTAAAGGTCTCTCCGCTCGCGGAGACCTGGGTGAAGCGGGCGCAGATGGTGACAAACTCGGCGCGGGTGATGGGCTGATTCGGGGCAAACTTGCCGTTGCCGACGCCCTCCACGATGCCAAGAGAGGCAAGGGCATTCACCGCCTCGGCGCACCAGAGCGTGTCGGGGACGTCCGTAAAGGTGGATTTGGAGGAAACCTTCTGCTCCTTCAGCAGGCGGTAGAAGATCTGCGCCACCTGTCCGCGGGTAACGGAGCTTGCGGGATAGAACCTGCCGTCCGCCATGCCCTGCATATAGGCAATGTCCTGATCGGTGTTCAGCTGCTTGGCGATGCCGGTCACATTGGGGTCGGCGACCATCACGGCGCGAACGGACACGCTGCTTTCGGGCATGGTGAAGGTGTAGACGCCGTCAGACTGCTTGCTCACGGGAATGTCGTTGCCGCTCACATCCTTGACCGCCAGATCGGAGAGGACATAGCCGTTCGACGCGGCGCTGTCCCGGATGACGGCGGTCTCACCCTTGGGCAGGGTATTCTTGTCCGCGCGCAGCGTGTTGTTCGGCACAGGCTCCACAACGACCTTGTGACCGTCGGGCGTGGGCACGACGGGCGGATTCACGCCGCTGTCCGAGCCGGTGGTGTAGGCCTTGAGCGTCACGGTCACGGTATAGAGACGGCCGTTGTCCCGATAGGTCACGCGGTTGACGCGGTCGACCGTGAGGTTCGCGAAGGTGGAGGAAAGGCTCTTGAGCGTATCCTTGAAGGCGCTGTCCACGCTGTCATAATACTTCTCAACGTACGCATTCCACGCGCTCTCGCCCTGCCGGAACGCCTCGGCGCCCGTGTCCACGATGGTTCTGAGGCCGGTTCCGGCGAAAATGCTCTCCAATTCGCCGTATTTGCTGTCGACGACGGAGGCAAGCTCCGATGCAAGGGGCGTGCTCATCGTGCCATACCGGCTGGAGGAGGCGCTGAGCGTCCGCTCCACGCCGTCGGCATCGGGACCGGTGATGGTCACGTCGACATAATAGGTCGTGGCTGCCAGCGCGGTCTGCGACAGCAGCGTGCACAGCACCAGCATCAGTGCCAGCGTTCTCGCAATGTTCCGTTTCATGTTCATCTTCATCCTCCATTGTATAGTAAGTTGTAAGAATCACGTTTCTACTTTTTCAAACAATGCCCTCAAGATGCAGGGTCTCGCTGTGCAGCCTGCCCGGCAGGGCGCTGTGATGGGTGGCGAATACCGCCGCCGGATACGCGCCCGTCAGCTCCGTCAGCAGCCGTGCCTCCGTATCCTCGTCCAGCGCCGAGGTGATCTCGTCGAGCAGCAAAAAGCGCGGGGCGGAAAGCATCGCGCGGGCGATGGCAAGGCGCTGGCGCTGTCCCGCGGAAAGACCGCCCCCCTCTTCGCTCAGGACGGTTTCAAGGCGGTCGGGCAGGTCGCGGACAAAGCCGCATTGCGCCCGCTCCAACACCTCCCAAAGGGCGGCGTCATCCGCCTCGGGCTTTGCCAGCAGCAGATTTTCGCGAATACTGCCGGAAAAGAGCCAGGGCGTCTGTGGGACATAGCCGAACAGTCCCCGCACAGCGGCGGAGCAAGGGAGCTCCCCCCGCTCGGTTTCAAGGTATACCCTTCCCTGCTGCGGGTGGTACAGCCCCAGAATAAGGCGGAAAAGCGTGCTTTTTCCGCTCCCGGATATTCCCGTGAGGCAGGTCCAGCGATCGAGCGGCAGCCGCGCGGAAAAATTCCGCAGAACAGGCTGTTCCTCGCCCTCATAGGAAAAGGTGACATTTTCAAATACGATGGCGCGAAAGACGTCGTCCTCCTCCGCCGCTTGTCCCGGAGCCTCCCCGGGCAGGGAATACAGCTCATCCAGCCGCGCCTCCGCCGCGCGGACGGCTGCCAGCCGGGACTGAACGCCCGACAAGCCCGTGAGCGGGCTTTGGAACATCGCGAGGAGCTGTAAGAGCGCCGCAAGGTCGCCGAAGGAGAGCCTTCCTTCCCGAATGGCGATGCCGCCCCAGACAAGAAGAACGGCGTATCCAAGCTGCAATACGGCGGAAAACCCGGTTCCGATCCCCGTTGAGAAGACGCGCAGGCGCTTGCGCTCGCGCAGCCACTCCTTCTGCCGTCCTTCAAAGCGGCGGACAGCCTCCTCCCCCGCCGTCATGCTGCGCAGAAGCTCCGTATGCTCCAGGATCTCCTGCGTGCAGCCCGTCAGACCTTCCTCCGCCTGACGCACGCGCAGATGCCGCCGCGTCAGATACTTTCGCAGCAGCCGCCCGCCGGCGATCGCCAGCGCGCCCGCGCCTACGACCGCAAGGGCAAGGGGGATATTGACGAAAAACAGCGCGGATGCGGCGCAAAGCAGTCGGATGAGCTGCCCCGCCACCTGGGGGCGGCCGACGATCCGCCATTCGCAGACGGTGTAAGCGTCCTGCGTCAGGCGGCTGAAGACCTGCCCGCTGTGGTAGCGGCTGTATGCCTCCGCATCCTTGCTCAAAAGCGTATCAAGCGTGTCGCGCCGCAGCGATACCGCCGCGCGGTCGACCGTCCTGCCGGAAAGCAGGTCAAGCCCGCCGTCGAGCAGCGGGAGAGCCAGCGCCAGAAACAACAGCACCCAGCCCCACGGACTGCCGCCCTCGTCCAGCACCCGGCGGCTCACCAAGGCAAGCGCCGCGATGCCGAACGCCTGCGCGGCGATGCCTGCATACAGCAGCATGAGCGGCGCTTTGTACGCGCCCGCCGCCTTTTTCTTCGACTGACTCATCTCATCTTCTCCCGCGTATCAGTCCCCTCCGTGCCCGCTGAAGGAATCGCAGCAGCCTCAGCAAGGGGCGACGGGCGGGAAAGGTATGGACCCAGAAGTGTTCATAAAGCCGATAGGGTCGGGACAGGGCGGTTTCCCGCCAGCGTCCCTTGCGGCGAAAGGCGGTGACGTACGCAATGATCTGCGCCTCATCGACCTGCTCCCCTTCCCACTGCGCGTCGCCGCAGCAAATGCAGGTCTCTAGCGCACACAGGCGGATGACCCGGTGCAGGATATAGCTGCCGTCCTCCTTCTGATAGAGGGCGATATCGCCTGCTTGCACGCGGCGCTCGAGCCGCGTGAGACGTACCATGTCCCGCCCGCCGGCAAGAAGCGGCCACATACTGTTTCCTGTTACCGGAAGGAGCGCTTCTCCGTGCGCGAGCTGCTCATCGAGCAGTTCGCGCAGCTGCGCCATGGGGATCTGTCTGACCTGCATCTTACAGACCGTCCACCGCGCCGACGGGTCTCAGCTTGTCAAGAAAGGCGGCTGCGTCTGCCTCCGCCTGCTCCCGTTCGACCGAATACACGGCGCATAAGGCGTCTCCAAGGTTTTGAAGCGTCTGTTCCTGTTCCAAAAGGTCCCATAAAAATGCGCCGGTCTCGTTTACGGAGATCATCCCCGGAAATGCTTCGGCAGCCGCCCCCAGGGGGACGATGACCGACATATCTGCGACCCGGCGCAGGATGAAATTCTCATTTCTTCGCATATTCCCTCTCCTGTTCTGCGCGCGCTGCGGTGAAGATCGCGTCGCTGCGGCAAAGGAGCGCTTTGAGCGCATCCCCCGTCAGACGCTTTTTGGCAACGGCAGCGGCAGGGCCCAGATCGGGTGTGCGTCGCTGTGTGCCGTGACAGTCGGATGCAAGGAAAAAGGATTGCTCCTCCCTCAGCAGCCGAAGGAGCTTCCACCGCTCCATGGGATGCAGCAGGCATCCGGCGCTGAGCTGGATGGGGACGTTCAGGCGATACAATTCCTGTATGTGCTCTTTCTTCTGCCGCCCCAGATACCGCTCCAGATGCGCCAGCACCGGCGTAACGCCGCTCTGTGCCGCCAGAGAGTAAATCTGGTCGATCATGCTGCCGCTCCAAGGGGTGAAGGGCAGTTCCAGCAGCAAATAACGGCTCGAACCGAGGCACAGTGCCTCAAGATCGTCCCAATGGTTCATATTTGGCATCCATGCCACCTCTGCACCCAACACAAGGTCGGGAAAAGGTTCGGCGGTTTTCTCCATCGCTGCGGAAAGATGCTCCCAAGCGGCTTGACGACGCGCGAGAAACTGCTCTATGCTCTCCCTGTCCCGATGAAAATGGGGGGTGAGCGCTACACCCGTAACGCCCTGCGCTGCCTCCATGCGGAGCATTGCAAGACTGGCTGCCGTGTCCGGCGCGCCGTCGTCCATGCGGGGCAGAATATGGGTGTGAAGATCGGTCATGGGATGCTCCGTTCCCCGCTGTCCGGCTTCTCCTGTCCGTATCCGTAACCGTAGCCGTGCCCATAGCCGTAGCCGCGTCCGTAGCCGTAGCGTCGATAGCCGTATTTCCGATATCCGTAGTATCCGCTCTCCCGCGGCACTTCGTTGAGAACAAAGCCGAGGATCTTGGCATGGGAGCGCTCTAACTGCTCCACCGCGCGCAGGACGCTCCCGCGCTCGGAAAGACCTGCACGTACCACGAACAGCACGCCGCTGCTCTCCGGCACCAGAACGCAGGCGTCCGTCACCAGATTGACGGGAGACGTATCGAGAATGATGTAATCATAGTTCTCCTGCAAGCTGTCAAGCAGCGCTTTCATGCGGGAAGAACCGAGCAGTTCCGACGGGTTGGGCGGCACGTCGCCGGCAAAAATGACGTCAAGATCCTCAATGCCGGAATCATGGATGGCCTTTCCAAGCAGCTCCGGCTGGATAAGCAGGTTGCTCAGTCCTACCTTTTCCTTCGCGGACAGCAGACGCGCCAGCTTGGGACGGCGCAGGTCACAGTCGATCAGAAGGACGCGCTGCTTCATCTCCGCATAGGAGATGGCAAGGTTGAGTGCGGTGATGCTCTTTCCTTCGGATTGCATGGCGGAGGTCACGATCAGGACCTTGCACGCCGTCTCGTCCGCCAGGGAAAAGGTCACGTTGGTCCGCAGGGTCTTATAGGACTCACGGATGAAAAAATCGCTCTTTTCCGAGAGGATGTTTTTCCGTTCCACTTCCATGATCGCCGCGGTATCCGGCGCATCGTGACGCCGGGCTCTCCGCAGAAGGGAAAACAGGTTGTTCTTCATATCGCCTTTTACCTCTCTCCGCCGTGCTCATCGGCTTTTTGCGCGCTGAGACCCGCCTTTTTCCGCTCATTCTCCGCGAAAGAAGGGATCTGCCCCAGCATGGGAAGATCGAAAAGCTGCGTCAGGTCTTCCTCGTTCTTGATGCGAACGTCCATCAGATACAACAGCGTCACATAGATGACCGCCAGAAGGAGACCTGCCGCACAGCCCATGAAGGCGTTTTTCCGATAGCTTGGGGTATAGCGGCTTGTGGGCACCTTGGCATGGTCGATGATCTTGGTGGAGCTGCCTTCGACAAATTCCTCGATCTCGCCGGGGGCGACGGTCGCCACCGCGTTGGCGATCTTCGCCGCCATTTCCGGATCCGGATGGGAGATGTATACCGAGAACAGCTCGGTCTCATCCACCTGCGACGTCGTCATCATGCCGCGGATCTCAGCCGCAGAGTAATCGAGCTTCGCGTTCTTTACCACCTTTTCCAGCACGGTATCGCTGCGGATGATATTGACATAGGTGTTGACGAGCTGCTGGGAGGTCGCCAGGTTCGCCGCGCTGATATAATCCACCTGCTGATTCGCCTTTATATTGTTGACGTAAATGGTGACGTTTGCACGATACAGCGGCGTAATGAAATTGGCGGTGTAGATCAGGGAGATCCCCGCGGCGGCAAGTGCGCACAGCAGGATCAGCCGCCACCGCCTGAGGTAAAGCAGCAGCAGCTTCCAAAGGTCGATTTCCAGAATGTCGCTGGATCGGTTGATGTTGGATTCGTTCATGGTTGTATTTCCCTTTCTGTCTGCGTTTGGACAGATCTTGAGCGGGGCTTTCCGCCCCTTTTGGCGAGAGACCGCCTGAATAGTCTAAAGGCGGCACAAAAAGCCGCAGATCAGTCGGTACTCTTTGTGCCGCTTCCGTCCACTGGCAGCGGGCAGCACGGCGTTTGCGTACTGCCTCCTGTCAATCGATGGCTTTGGCTTGATCCGGGAACAGTCTCTCCCGGACAAAATAGGCGGCGCTGTCGTCATTCCGGCAAATCAGCCGGAACACGTTCGTCTCCCGCAGGAGACGGTCTGCCGCGGCAAGCAGCCGGTCCATATCCTCCCGATGCAGACGGAAGGGGGTCTGACTCAGCAGCAGAGGTAAAGCCTCCGCCGGAGTGAGCGGCTGTAAAGCGTTTTCCTCCCCCTGAAAGAGGAAGCAGATCGCGCGCAGGGGCGCGCTGCGGTTCTGGTTGAGCGCCTCCTTGCCGGACCACGGCGTGCCGAAGACCTGCCACACACCGCTTTCGCGGCGCAGGGCGGGCTTGTCGTCGTTGAGGATGGACGCGCCGAACAGGCGCACCCATTTTTCCGTGTGGGTGGATTTCCCCGTGCCCGGCGGCGCGGAAAAGCACACGGCTCGTCCGCCGTATTCCACCGCCGAGGCGTGGAGCATCATCCCCTCGTGGGAGAGAAGCCCCACGGCAAAGCAGTCGCCTGTGGCGATGTACTCCGCAAGGTCCTCTGTTTCCAGCTCGGGGCAGAGCGACAGCGCCTGCGCGCCGCCCACGCGGATGGTGATATCCGCCGCGCCGCCGCGGGCGGAGGTCCGATAGACCTCCGCCTGGGCAGCCGTGCGTCCCTTGGGGGACATTTCTACGATCAGATCAGCGATTCGGTAACGCATTACTTTTTGTGGATCCTTCCGTCCTCACCCCAGTAGGTGCGCTTACCTCCTGTGACGCTGGCGTTCTTAACGACGCCCTTGTAGCCCCACTTATTCAGGGCAATGTTGTCTTCCTGCGTCGAACTTGGAGCAGCCAGTGCTTCCATCGGCGCAAGCAGGATCGGCTCGGCTGTCGGAGCGATATAAGGTTTTTTTATCGTTTTCATCATGCTTATTCACTCCGTTTACGGGTTGGGGATGGGGATGTTCAGATCTTTAAGGAACTTTTCGAGGATCTCCCTTTCTGCCTGACTGATGTCCATGTCAGGATCCGTCAAAGCATTCTGCCAAGCCTCCTGGAAACTCCACTTTTTTGTTTCGCTATTCTGCGTTTCGTCGTTTTGGAACGTTGCCTGCGCAGTGGCAGTGAACGGCGTCTGATAGGTAGTAGAGTCTTTCTTATCGATATCATGCATCAGGTATGCCTCGAAGAGAAAGGCGTCACCACTGAGAACGACCGGGCTATCGCCGGGTTCTGATTCAAGGGGAATGTTCGTACCGGCAGGTATTTCATAGCGGGGATTGGTGGTCTTGCCATCGATATCCGTCAGGGTAAAGCCCAGAGACTTTAGGTAATCCTTTGCGGCTTTGTCGCCCTGGAACTTGCCGATGAAGAACAGCGCGCACTGCGGCGTGTCGCCGGTGGCCAGCTCAAAGCGGTAGCCGGTGACGGAGATGTTGAAATGGTGGAAGGACAGATTTGTGGTTTCATTATCTGCTTCCTTCCCCTGAATGGCAACATAGCGATCGTAGGTCTCACCCGGCGTCTGGTAGGTCGGGGCGCAGCCCTTCACCGTGCCGACGATCTTGCCCGTCGGGGCGGTAGTATAGTCCGCCTTCGCAGAGCTGTCCATGCCGTAAAG
>OODA01000814.1_pt1 | contig 13551 bp, 10 predicted proteins | sample 1671341 | NCBI WGS metagenome assembly OODA01 (sample SAMN06348147, study PRJEB24527) | human gut metagenome | biome: human gut; feature: ankylosing spondylitis patient; material: feces | host: Homo sapiens | place: China | collected 2015-10 | reverse complement strand
AATTCCTTGGTAATGTGGAGCATCTCGATCACAAAATCCTCTGCCAATCTGCTCACTCTCCTTTCGTGCCGGTTCGACACCTATACTATTCTGTCTCTCATTATACCGTATTTTTGCCGGTTTGCACACTTCTTTTTGAATTTTTAAGGATTTGTCCTGACAAAAGTATGACTTTTGTGCAACCTGAACAGTTTTCTGCGAGACGTTTTTCTCCAGAAATTGCAAAAAGAGGCTGCTGCACCCACTCCCTCCGTCACAGCTCCGCCGCGTCTGCTCCCTCTGGGAGGGAGCCTGAACGTGACGGCCCGCAATCAAAGCCTCCCTCATTGAGGGAGGCGGCATTGCACAAGCAATGCCGGAAGGAGTGATGCAGCAGCCTCGCAGACTACAGAAAAATTACTGGATGTAGGTGACGGTGGTGAACTCGCTGACGGTGGGCTTGGTTGCGTCGTCGGAGCTGTTGTCCACGGTGATCTCGCCGGAAGCGATCTTGGCCTTGACTGCCTCGTACTCATCCTTGGTGAAGGACTCGAAGTTCCAGCTGTCGTCATCGGTGGGCAGGCCGATGTAATCGCCATCTTCCAGACCGAAGTTGCCGTTGGTGGCAGCGATCTCGCTCCACTCGCCGCCCTCGATGTCGGTCAGAGCAGTCTCGACCGCAGCGGACAGGCCCTTCATGGCGGAGGTGATGAACGGGTTGTAGGCATAGGTGCCGTCTGCCACGCCGTTTGCGCCGATGTAGTTCTGGTCAACGTCAACGCCGATGACGTAGCCGTTGTTCTTCAGAGCAGCCTCAACAGCGGAGGTGTAGATGCCGCCGCCGCAGGCAAAGACGACCTGAGTGCCGTTGGAGTACCAGCCCTCCATACGGGAGGTGATGTTGGCATCGCCGTAGAACTGGCCGCCGTAGAAGTAGTTGATCTCGACGTTCTGGCCCAGCTCCTGTGCGGCAGCGTCAGCGCCCTGCACGAAGCCATAGCCGTAACGGATGACAGCGGGAACTGCCATGCCGCCCAGGAAGCCCAGCTTGTTCTTGCCGTCCTTGGTGATAGCATAGCCTGCCAGATAGCCTGCCTGCTCCTCCTTGAAGGTGATGCAGTAGCAGTTTGCGGGGATGGCATCGGTGCCGATGTCGCCCTGGGTGACATCAATGGCGATGAACTTGACATCGGGATACTGCTCAGCAGCCCATGCCAGAGAAGCACCGTACAGATAGCCGACGCAGACGATGACCTCAGCGCCGTCGTTGACAGCCTGGCGGATCATGGTCTCGCGGTCCTCATCGGAAGCATCTGCTTCGGGGATGTAGTACTGGCAGTCATCGCCCATGTAGCCGGAAACAGCAGTCCAGCAAGCCTGGTTGAAGCTCTCGTCATCGATCGTGCCGGTATCGCAGGTCAGAGCGACCTTCGTGATCTTACCAGCAGCCTCAGAACCAGCAGATGCTGCGGAAGAAGAAGCAGCGGAAGAAGCGGTGCTGGTGGAAGAGGAAGAACCACCACAGGCAGTCAGAGCGGCAGCAGCGGCAGCGGCACCAGCCACAGCCAGGAAGTTACGACGAGAAATCATCATAGTGAAAACTCTCCTTTTATGTGATTTGAAAACTTGCGTTTTACGTTCCAAATGTGCACACTGGCACATTTACTGAACTAAGTATAGCCGGGATCTGTGACGAAAGCAAGGAATTTCCGATTACAAAATATTTACAGATTTTTTGTAAAATTCGCGTAAAAGTCTTGCTTTTTGTCCAATTTTGCGCTTTTCCTGCCCGGTCTGCGGCCTCATTCCTCCACCGCTTTGTTGCCCGCCACGTTGGACGGCCCGAAGCCGAAGGGCAGCAGTTCGTCCATGCTGCGCTCGATGAAATCATCCGGCGTCCTTGCCATGATGACGTTCAGCTCTGGCCCGCCGAACTCGAACAGCGCCTGACGGCAGACCCCGCAGGGCGACGTGATCTGTTTGTTCACCTCGCCCCGGCGGGCCCCCACGACGGCAATGTCGGTGAACCGGGTCACGCCCTCGCTCACCGCCTTGAACAGCGCCGTGCGCTCGGCGCAGCTGGTCGGGGTAAAGGCGGCGTTCTCCACATTGCAGCCGGTGAAAACGCTGCCGTCCTCTGCCCGCAGCGCCGCGCCGACCAGAAAGTCCGAATAGGGCGCATAGGCCCCCTCGCGGGCCTTCAGCGCCATCCGGATCAGCTCCTTCTTTTCTTCCAGCGTCAGATTCGTCATGGTATGGTCTCCTTTTCCTCTTGATGGGTCAAAACAGCGCGGCTCACCCGTACAGGAAAGCCGCGCTGCTGCGTTTTGTGATTTAGTATTCTGCCCCCAGAGCGACCTTCATCATATTGGTGAAGCTGGTCTGGCGCTGCTCGGCGGTGGTGATCTCCGGCGAAACGAAGCTGTCGGAGATGGTCAGCAGGCAGGCGGCATTCTTGCCCAGGACCTGGGCATTGGCAAACAGAGCGAAGCTCTCCATCTCGACGCAGAGGCAGCCGCGCTCATCCCGCAGCTTTTCCCAGTAGGTAGGCTTTTCCTCGGAGGGCTGGCGGTAGAAGACATCCGAAGAGTGGATGCTGCCCTCGATGAGGGAGATGCCCTGCCTGGTCGCCGAAGCGCGGAGCTTGTCGTTCAGAGTCTGGCTGGGCAGGGTGATGTCCCCCTCGAAGCCGCTCTGAACGCGGGCATAGTTGGACTCGCTGACCGCACCGGTGGCCAACACGACGTCGAACAGCTTGGCCTTGTCGGTGTAGCTGCCCGCCGAGCCGATGCGGATGATGTTATCCACATCGTAGAACTTGAACAGCTCGTAGGAGTAGATGCCGATGGAGGGCATTCCCATGCCGCTGCCCATCACGCTGATGGGGCGGCCCTCATAGGTGCCGGTAAAACCCAGCATCCCGCGGACGCCGGTCACCTGGCGGACATCCTGCAGGAAGGTGTCTGCAATGAATTTTGCGCGCAGGGGGTCACCGGGCATCAGGACAGTTTTTGCGAAGTCGCCTTTTTCGGCGCTGATGTGGGGAGTTGCCATAGTAATCGTCTCCTTTTCCTTGGTTATAATGAGCCTCTCAGGCATCACGCAGCAGAACGAGAGGTCTTTTCCTTATCTTTTGCCGGGGAAGAAGTTCTGCGGTGCCAGATACGAGCCGCTGCGGCGAATCTCGAAGTGGCAGTGGTTGCCGCTGGAACGCCCGGTGCTGCCCACGTAACCGATGAGCTGGCCCTGACGGACGCTCTGGCCTGCACTGACGGTCAGCGACAGGCAGTGGGCATAGACGGTGGTGTAGCCGCCGGAGTGGCTGATGATGACCGAGTAGCCATAGCCCGTGCCGGCACCGGCCTTGTTGTAGCCCGCCTTGGTCACGGTGCCGCCTGCCGACGCATAGATGGGCGTACCGGCCGGTGCGCAGATGTCCACGCCCTTGTGGCCGCTGCCGTACCAGCGCGAGCAGTAACGGTAGTTGGGCACCGGCCAGATGAACTGGCCGCTGCCGGTGATGTAGGCGGTCTTGTTCGTCACCTTCTTGGTGCCGACGACCACCTTCTTGGGCACGGCTTCCTTGAGGGTCTGGGTGGAAACGACGGTCTGTTCCAACAGGGTGCCGTTCGTGTCGTAGACGTTTTGCAGCGTCACAAGACGTAGACCGTTCTCACCCTCCTGCAAGGTTTTGGTCGTGCCCTTGGTATATTCGTTCGACTGGGTGGTCTCGGTGGTGAAGGGGACCTCCTCCTGCCGGGTCTCCATCTTGGTGATGCGCACTTCCAGCGTCGCTTCCTCTTTGGTCACGATGAGGGTGTCGCCCTCCTGGATGTTGGAGCTTTCGGTCAGGGCTGCCCCCTTGAAGTTCGTATTCAGCGCACACAGCTCGCGGAAGGTCAGGTCGTTCTTCTGGGCGATGGACCACAGGGTGTCGCCGGTCTGGACCGTGTAGGTCTTCTCCTGCTGGCGGACGCCGGAGATCATATCCTCAATGGAATTATCGTCCTCGAAGCTGTCGTTGAAATAGATGCCGTCTTCGAGCAGAACGGTCTTGTTGAAGCCAACGGTGACGTTTCCGTCGTTCTTGTACTCTTCCTCGTAGGGGGCCAGCAGGCTGTTCAGGTAGCTGCGCAGGGCGTCGCCGTCTGCGCACACGGCCGTCAGCTCACCGTTCAGGTAGAGAGCCGTGCCCTCGCTGATCTCGTCGCTGGCGCTCTTCAGGATGGCGTCAGCGGTCTCGCTCTCGTCCATGACCTGATGCGCCACCGAGATGGTATAGCTCGGCTCGATGGTCCAGTCGGTCTTGTCCGTACCGGCGTAATTGATACGCTCCATCACGTCCTCACGGGCAAGGTTGAAGACTCCTTCGTTGGCCACATAGCCGACGGTCTTCCCATTGACCTGCACCGCCAAGGCATAGGGCTGCTGGATGGTGCAGTCATACACCGTCACAAATACCGCCAGCATACACACCGGCAGGATGTACATGGCCATCCGGGGCAGCAGCCGAAGGTTGCGCCGGATGCCGCTGGTAAGATAATGGACGCTGGCTTTGACGGCCGCGCCGAAGCCTTTCTCCTTCCGGACCGCGCGGGCATGCACCAGCAGTGCCCCCGTGCCCCGGAAAAAGAGAATCACCGGGCCGAACAGGTCTCGGAACATCTGGGCAGCGCCGGGGAACGCTAGCGCGGCCAGCTCATGGAACACATTGCGGATGCCGTGCGCCAGCCACCGTGCGATGGCGGAGATATTCCGGCCCATGCGCACCACAGCATATTCGGCGGCAAAGCCCAACGCATACAGGGTCTCGCCCACCCGCAGCACCAAAGCGCTCCCCCGCAGCTTCTGCGAAAGGTCGTTCATGCGGCGCTGCGTCTTCCGGCGGAAGCGGTGTTTCCGCAGCAGCCGGCTGCACTGGAGCTGTGCCCAGAGGGACCGCAGCGTCCGCTTGTGCTTCACCGGCGGTGCTGACGGAACCTCCTGCATCGGCTCCTTTGTCTTTTCTTCGATCAAAAGGGGTTGCTCCTTCCTGACTGTAAGGATCAAAAATCACAAATTCATTTCAATTATACACGCCGTCCGCGCTGAAACAAGGTTCCTCACAAAAATTGGGCAGACCTTTCACGGACTTTTCACTTAGTTTTCATATTTCCAGGGGGTCTTCCCCGAAAAGTGCCCGCAGATCGGGCGGGAGCGGGCTTTTCACGGTGACGGCCCGGCTCTGTTCCAGAGGCGGGGCCGTGATGCGGATGCCCTCCGGCGTCATCTCGTATTCCGGCACCCGGAAGCGCTGCTCTGCACAGTGCAGCGCCTGCCGCCCGATTCGCTCCCGGCTGCCTCCGTAGAGGTCATCTCCGGCCAGCGGGTGGCCGATGGAGGCAAAGTGGACCCGGATCTGGTGCGTTCGCCCCGTCACCGGGACACAGGCGGCCAGACTGAGACCGTGCTCTGCTCTTATTATGGTATACTCCGTCCGGCTGGGCTTGCCGTCCGGCGTCACACACCGGCCGATGATGCTCTCGGCCTGACGGCCGATGGGGGCGTCGATGACGCCCTTGCCGAGGGGCAGTTCGCCCTCCACGACGGCATAGTAGAGCTTTTCGACGTTCCGGGCCAACAGCGGAGCGGCGTAGCCATTCTTTGCGGCCAGCACAAGGCCGCTGGTGTCCTTGTCGATCCGGTTCACCGGGCGGAAGACCGGGCTCTCGCCCCGCGCCTTCATCCGGGCCGCATAGCCGTTGGCCAGCGTATCCAGCGGATAGTTCAGCGTGGGATGCACAGCCAGGTGCGGCGGCTTGTCCAGCACCACGGCAAACGCATCCTCATAGACGGCCTGCACCGGGATCTCCGGCTGCGGGGCCACACCGGCCCCGTCAGCAGGCAGTTCGAACCAAATGTCCTGCCCGGCTTCGACCCGGCGGTTCGCCAGGATGGGCTGTCCACCAGCCCAGAAGCCGCTGCCGTGGAACTTGACCGCGCGGGCCAGCTCGGTGGAGACGGCACACCGGCGCAGAAAATTGCGCAGCAGCGCGCCGTCCGCTTCGGGCGGCACCGGAAAGATCAGTTTCATCCCTGTGCCACCTCCCCGAAAACTTTACGCTATATATGAATTATTATAACAAATTTTGCCTCCACTTGCAATTCTTGTTTTTTTATGGTATCATGAGGAACGGAAAACGAGTGGAACATACGGCGGCGGGGCGGCTTTGACCGCTCTGAGGAAAGTCCGGGCCTCACAGAGCACGGTAACTGCTAACGGCAGCCGAGGGTGACCTCAGGGAAAGTGCAACAGAAAGGAAACCGCCGCAGCGATGCGGTAAGGATGAAAGGGCGAGGTAAGAGCTCACCAGCGCATGGGTGACCATGCGGCTTTGTAAACCCTACCGGAAGCAACACCTATATGGGACGGATAGCGCTGCTCGCGTGTCCCGATGGTGGCATGAGCCTGCCAGCAATGGCAGGTCGAGACAGATCGTCGTTTAATACAGAACCCGGCTTACGGTCCATCTCGTTTTCCATGTTTGGTTTTGTCTGAGCTGCTGCGGAGGCCCCGCAGCGGCTCTTTTTGTTTGTTCCCGCAACTTTTACCACTCTGTGACTTTCCGTTTTGGCCGGAGTGTGGTATACTATGTGCACCACGGCGATTCATCTGTCCGCCGTGGTCAAACACAACAGACAGGATGTGAAATCCTCCGATGAAAGATGGTTTTTTGAAAGCAGCCGCTCTCTCGCCCGCGCTGCGGGTAGCGGACTGCGCCTATAACACCGCGCAGATCCTTCAGGAGCTGCGCACCGCCTCCGCACGCGGCGTGAAGCTGGCCGTATTCCCGGAATTCTGCCTCACCGGCTACACCTGCGGCGACCTGTTTTTGCAGCGCACGCTGCAGCAGGGCGCGCTGACCGGCCTGCAGACGCTTCTGGACGCCAGCCGGGAGCTGGACGTCGTGGCGCTGGTGGGCCTGCCGCTGCTGGTGCGGGGCAAGCTGTACAACTGCGCCGCCGTGCTCTGCCGCGGCCGGCTGCTGGGCCTTGTCCCCAAGACGTACCTGCCCAATTACGGCGAGTTCTACGAAAAGCGCCAGTTTACCCCCGGCTCCACCGAGGTCGAGACCCTCACAGTCTGCGGCCAGCAGGTGCCCTTTGGCACCTCGCTGCTCTTCCGCTGCCGCGAAATGCCCAGCTTCGTGCTGGGCGTGGAGCTTTGCGAAGACCTGTGGAGCGCGCTCCCGCCTTCCACCTTCCACGCGCTGGCCGGAGCCACCGTCATTGCGAACCTCTCCGCCAGCGACGAGACGGTCGGCAAGGCGGAGTACCGCCGGGCGCTGGTGGCCAACCAGTCCGCCCGCCTGCTCTGCGGCTACCTATATGCCTCCGCTGGGCACGGTGAGAGCACTCAGGACATGGTGTTCGCAGGCCACGACCTCATTGCGGAAAACGGCACCCTGCTGGCTGAAACGGCTCCCTTTGCAGGCGGTCACGCCGAGACGGAGCTGGACTGCCAGCGGATGGAGTCCGAGCGGGCCCGCAACACCAGCTTCGAGCCTTCCACGGACGGCTATCAGACCGTGGACTTCAGCCTGACGCTGACCAACACCGCCCTGACCCGCTTCGTGGACCCGACCCCCTTTGTGCCCGGCGACCCGCAGCGCCGCGCTGAGCGCTGCGAGCTCATCCTGAAGATGCAGGCCGACGGTCTGGCCAAGCGGCTGGAACATGCCCATGCCAAAACGGCCGTCATCGGCATCTCCGGCGGGCTGGACAGCTGCCTTGCCCTGCTGGTGGCCGTCCGCGCCATGAAGCAGCTCCGCCGCCCCACCACCGATGTGCTGGCCGTGACCATGCCCTGCTTCGGCACCACCCGGCGCACCCGCAGCAACGCGGAGATCCTGTGCGAGGAGCTGCATGTTGCCTTCTCCGAGATCGACATCGCCAACACGGTCCACAGCCACTTTGCCGACATCGGCCAGGACGAGAGCGTGCTGGACGTCACCTTCGAGAACGGTCAGGCCCGTGTCCGCACACTGGAGCTGATGGACACCGCCAACCGCACCGGCGGCCTCGTGGTGGGCACCGGCGACCTCTCGGAGCTGGCGCTGGGCTGGGCCACCTACAACGGCGACCACATGAGCATGTACGGCGTGAATGCCGGGGTGCCCAAAACGCTGGTGCGCCACCTCGTCCGGTACGAAGCCGACATCGCCGCCACCGATGCGCTCCGGACCGTGCTGCTGGACATCCTCGACACTCCCGTCTCCCCCGAACTGCTGCCCGCAAAGGACGGCGAGATTGCGCAGAAGACGGAAGACCTGGTCGGCCCGTATGAGCTGCACGACTTTTATCTCTATTATGTGCTTCGCTTCGGCTTCGGCCCGGCCAAGATCTTCCGGCTGGCCAAAGCTGCCTTTGCAGGCCGGGCCGAATACCCGGACGAAGTGCTGTACAAATGGCTGCGCAACTTCTACTGGCGGTTCTTTGCCCAGCAGTTCAAGCGCAGCTGCCTGCCCGATGGCCCCAAGATCGGCAGCGTGACCCTCTCGCCCCGCGGCGACTGGCGGATGCCCAGCGATGCGGCGGCAGCGCTCTGGCTGGCCGAACTCGAACAACTGTTTCCGCACAAAGGATGACCCATGAAACAACATTCCAAGCTTTTCGTCAACCTGATTTTTGTTCTGGCCGTGCTGGCCATTGCGGGCGTTCTGTTCGCCCTGCGGGCCGCACATGCCACCGGCAGCACTCTGGAGGCCGAGCTCATTTACGGCGACGCCAACACGGTGCAGAAGTTTTCTCTGGACAATGACGCCACCTATGATGTGGATACCGGTTACTACACCGTCCACATCGAGGTGAAGGACGGGGCCGCCCGCTTTGTGGATTCGCCCTGCCCGGACCACATCTGCGAAAGTTTCGGCTGGCTTTCGGCGGAAGATCAGACCGCCACCTGCCTGCCCGCTCGCGCCGTGCTGACCATCGCGCCGCTGTCCTGAGGGCACAGTCAAAAGGAGAGTTTCCATGTTCGATGAAAAAGACACCACCCGGCACATCCACCGGGGCGCACGGAAGGACCCGGACCGCACCGTTGAGGTGGACAGCTCCGCATTTTTTGCGCCGCAGACTGCCCAGCCGGTGACGCCGCCGCCCTCCAAAAAGCCGCCCCGGCAGAACAGCTCCCCGGCCCGGCCGCCCCAAAAGCCTGGCAAAAAGAAAGGCTCCGGCTCGAAATTCGGGTCGTTCCTGCTGGTCTTGCAGGCCATTCTCAGCGTGGCAGCCTTCGTGCAGCTCTGCCGCACCCGGATGCTCCCCGCGCTCTACCTCGTCATCATTGCAGCGCTGCTGGCCCTGTTCTGGCTGCTGGTCAAGCGCTGCCAGGAGTACAGGACCCCCGGCAGAGTCTCCCGCGTCTTCTCGGTCTTCCTGTGCGCGGCGCTGGCCCTCGGCTGCGTCTGGGCGCAGCAGGGCCTTGCCGCGCTGGGCAGCGTGACCTCCGGCCTGCTCACCGGTGCTGAGGCGAATCAGATCACCAAGGAGCCGTTCGTCATCTACCTCAGCGGCGTGGACAACCGCGGAGAGCTGACCGAAAAGGCCCGCAGCGATGTGAACATTCTGGCCGTGGTCAACCCCGCCACCAAGCGGGTGGCTCTCATCAATACCCCGCGCGACTACTACGTCGATCTGGCGGGCACCAGCAGTAAGGACAAGCTGACCCACGCCGGTCTGTACGGCGTGGAGACCAGCATGGCCACCCTGGGCAACCTCTACGGCGTGAATGTGGAGCACTACATCCGCATCAATTTTGCGGGCTTCATCAGCATCATCGACGCGGTAGGCGGTGTGGATGTCTACTCCGACCAGGCGTTCACCTCGGTGGGCAGCCCCGGCTACTATGACCCCACCACCTTTGCCGAGGGCTGGAACCATCTGGACGGCAAGAGCGCGCTGGCCTTTGCCCGCGAGCGCCACGCCTTCGCTTCCGGCGACATCCAGCGCGGCATCAACCAGATGAAGGTCATCGACGCCATGGCGAACAAGCTCAAGTCCCCCACCGTCCTGATGAGCTTTTCCAAGCTGATGGACGCCGTGTCGGACTGCTTCGTCACCAGCCTGTCGCAGGAGCAGATCTCCGCGCTGGTCCGGATGCAGCTGAGCGACCTCGCCAACTGGGATATCCAGAGCTACTCCGTCACCGGTTCCAGCGGCAAGAGCTCCCAGTGCTACTCCGCCAAGGGGCAGAGCCTCTACGTCATGAAACCGGACGAAAGCTCGGTGGCACAGGCCAAGGAGCTGATCGCCTCCGTGCTGGGTGGTGAGGGCACGGTCAGCGACACCCAGCAGACCCCGGAGAAGACCGAAGTCCATACGCCGACGGCAGACCCCAACGCCGCCGTTTCCGTGCCGGAGACCCCGGCGGACAGTGTCGTCCTGGATGAGCCTGCGGAGAGCGTCCCGGAAGAGACCCCTGCCAGCAGCGAGCAGCCCGCAGAGGCTCCGGCTGAGACCCCTGCCGAAACACCGGCCGGCAGCGAACCGTCTGCCTCCACCGAAGTGCCCGCCGAGGAGCCTCCTGCCGAGAGCAGCAGCTCCACTGAAGCACCGTCCATTTCCCTGCCCACACAGGAGCAGGTCGAGCAGGCCGCCTCCTCGCTCCATCAGGCGGCGTCCACCGTTCTGGATGCCCTGTTCGGTTCCAGCAGCTCCGCAGAATAAGATCCAGCTACAAAAAAAGTCCCGACCAGACCGGTCGGGACTTTTTCTTGTTTCATGTTGGAGCGGATTATTCAGCGGACTCCAGCTCGAAGGTCTTGACGGAGGCGGTGCCGTTGCGGCCAGCCTTGTCGGCGCGCAGATACTGGCGGGTGGTCTCGCCGTTTGCGGTCACGTCTGCCACATACACGGTGTTCTCCTCAGCCTCGATGGGGAACTCCTCGACCATGCCCTTCATGGGCAGGGCGCTCAGGTCGTCGTATGCGCCGTTCAGCTTCCACAGCTTCATGGTGTCGCCGTTGGAGAGGGTGAACTCGCCGTAGCAGTCGGCATCGTAGGTCTTGCCGTTCACTTCGAGGGACTCGGTGCTGACCACGCTGGCGGCGGCAGCCTCGCTGGATGCGGCCTCCGAAGCAGCCACAGAAGAGGCAGCCTCGCTGGAAGCAGCAGAGGAAGCGGTGGAAGATGCGGTGCCGGAGCAGCCGGTCACAGCAAAAGCCAGAACAGCGGCGGCCACTGCCAGACCCATTGCACGATTCAGTTTCATTGTATGATCTCCTTTGTTTGAACCAATCCTTTTTCTGTCCGGAAGCAGGAGCGGTTCTGCTCTTCCCTCACGAACAGGCACAGGGCCTAGTCTACCACAACCTCAACCATACTTCAAGCACCTTTGGCGCTTTTGTTTTCAACCTGTGACTTTTACTTCCGGATCTTCTCCCATACGCTCTGGCCATCCAGGGTCGAAGCGTCTACACCGAGGTACTCGCAGACGGTGTGGGCGATGGTGCCGAAGCAGAGCTTCGTGCCCAGGTCCACGCCGGGCTTGACGCCCCTGCCGCAGATGAGGTACGGCACATACTCGCGGGTGTGGTCGGTGGTTTTGGTATAGGACGGGTCGCAGCCGTGGTCTGCCGTGATCATCAGCAGGTCGCCCTCCCGCATACCGGGGATGAAGTCAGCCAGGAACGCATCGAACTCGGTGGCAGCGGCGGCATAGCCTGCCACGTCGCGGCGGTGGCCGTAGAGCATATCAAAATCGACGAGGTTCACAAAGGCTAGGCCCTCAAAATCGCGGGTCTGCAAGGCTTTGGTGAAGGCGATGCCGTTGGTGTTGCCTGTGGTCTTGATCTTCTCGGTCACGCCCTCGCCGTCAAAGATATCGAAGATCTTGCCCACGGCGATGACGTCCTTGCCTGCATCTTTCAGCAGGTCGAGCATGGTGGCGCGGGGCGGCTTCAGGCTCAGGTCGTGGCGGTTGGTGGTGCGGTAGAAGGTCTCCGCCGTGCTGCCCAGGAAGGGGCGGGCGATGACGCGGCCCACGCCGTATTCGCCGTTCAGCATCGCGCGGGCGATCTCGCAGTAACGGTACAGTTCGTGCACCGGCACCAGCTCCTCGTGCGCGGCCACCTGAAAGACGCTGTCGGCGCTGGTGTAAACGATGAGGGCATTCTCCCGCATGGCCTGCTCGCCGTAATCCCGGAGCACCTGTGTGCCGGAATAGGGCTTGTTGCAGAGCACCTTGTGGCCGGTCTTTTCCTCGAACGCATGGATGAGTTCCTCCGGGAAGCCGTTCGGGAAGGTGGGCAGCGGTTTCGGGCTGACCACACCGGCGATCTCCCAATGGCCGATGGTGGTATCCTTGCCCATGCTCTGCTCCTGCAGGCGGGCAAAGGCCCCCGCCGGGGCAGCGGTCTTCTCCCCTGCCGTCACGCCGTCGATGTTGAACAGGCCGAGCTTCTGCAGATTGGGGCAGTGAAAGTTCGGGTGCTTTGCAATGGCACCAAGGGTATTGGTGCCCGCGTCGCCAAAGGCGGCTGCATCCGGCTCTGCGCCGATGCCAAAGCTGTCCAGAACGATCAGAAACACACGTTTTTCCATAGTTTTGTTCTCCATTTCGTTTCCAGAGCGTCCCACCCGAAAGTGAGACTTTTTCTGATTCCATTATAAGCAGTTCCGCTCCCGGATGCAAGGGCTTTCCGGATGCAGGCATTCCTTACGAAATTTTAACCAATTCTTTGCCAACTCCCTCTTGCCCTATTGTATCCAAGTGTTTATAATATAGTATGGTATGGTTTTGAGAATGACCATATTGGCGTCTTTCGCCGCGGCAGGCCCCGAATGCCGGAGCCTGCCAAATGCAGCCGATCGGGCTGCTGCGTTAAGATAGAGAGTAGAATAGAGAAAGTTCGAGGTAATCAACATGAGAAAAACGAAGATCATCTGCACCCTGGGCCCTTCCACCGACAAAGGGGACGTCCTGCGCGAGCTGATCGCCAACGGCATGAACGTGGCCCGCTTTAACTTTTCCCACGGCTCCTATGAGGAGCACGGCGGCCGTCTGGCTAATCTGAAGGCACTGCGTGAGGAGCTGGGCAAGCCCGTTGCCGCTCTGCTGGACACCAAGGGCCCGGAGATCCGCCTGAAGGAGTTCAAGAACGGCGTCGAGATGCTGGAAGCCGGCCAGACCTTCACCCTGACCACCCGCGAGGTGGAGGGCACCAAGGAGATCTGCTCCGTCACCTACAAGGACCTGCCCCACGATGTGCACGAGGGCGGCACCATCATGCTGGATGACGGCCTCATCATGCTGCGCATCGAGAAGGTCACCGACACCGACATCACCTGCACCGTGCTGAACAGCGGCAAGATCAAGACCAAGAAGGGTGTCAACGTGCCCGGCGTCCATCTGTCCATGCCGTACCTGAGCCAGAAGGACCGTGAGGACATCATCTTCGGCATCCAGAACGGCTTCGACTTCATCGCAGCCTCCTTCGTGCGCACCGCACAGGACGTCTACGACATCCGCAACCTGCTGAACGAGTACGACTCCAACATCCGCATCATCGCCAAGATCGAGAACCGTGAGGGCGT
>OODA01000812.1_pt1 | contig 13653 bp, 8 predicted proteins | sample 1671341 | NCBI WGS metagenome assembly OODA01 (sample SAMN06348147, study PRJEB24527) | human gut metagenome | biome: human gut; feature: ankylosing spondylitis patient; material: feces | host: Homo sapiens | place: China | collected 2015-10 | reverse complement strand
TATAAGTAAATGATGTTATTGTATTTATCACTTATCTAATGCTTACGGAACGTATATCAGGCGGATTGGCATCGCCTTGTAGCGGCCGTTGCTATTACCATCATATCCCTGAACGAAACGGGTATTTGTGATAGTCTTTATCTTATTATATATATCTAGGTAGATATACCAGAAGCCATATTCTTTACTGCTTTCACTGAAGCCCTGATAGCCCGACAACAAAGACTGGCTCCACAGATTTGCGTGATATTCATCCTTGAAGCTGTTGCTCTCGTAATATCCGCTGATTGGGATATAGATGTAATCCTTCTGCGAAGACTCTGTCGGGATGCGAATACAATTATACGGTTCACCTGTAGATGTTTCCAACGGATCTACTGAGGCTTTATTCGCAATAGCCTCTAGCTCGTTGCCCTTTGGTACTCTAAAATTGCCGATTACATACTTGTTGATATAGGCGTTACTTTTTCTATCATTTGATATCTTGAAATATCCACCTATAGAACCTTTATCATTGGCAATATTGGCAGAACCTGGCGAATAGAAATCGCTGTTGGATGCGCCTAGATTACGGTCTAACATGTAGTATGTCTTATTAGGCGTAGTAGTTTTACCATCAACTGATGGTTCATTTACCAGAATCTTCACTACTCCGTAGTAGTACCAACCTATTTTTTTTTCACCCAACTGTTCGTCTCCCAGATTTTTAATTTCTCCAAATACACCAGCATGATAGATCGGGTATTTGATGGTAAACGGATGATCAGCATCTTCAGTATTCTTGATGACAAAACCTTCTTCGTCTATCCATAAATCGTAGTTATTGGTGTTCAATGTAACTTTATAATAGTTATTGCCTTCGTAAACTTCATCCGAATAACTGATTTTGTCAGATTTCTTCACGAATTGGTCACCATCTTTCTTTGGTATCAAATAAGAGATAGTATTATCTCCTACGCTGAAGTGCAAGCCCTGGTTTCTGGTCTTTTCCTGATTATTGACCTTATTCTCGCTAGGTTTAACACCGTGCATTTCTGAATCAAGCCAAGCAAAGTAAGCGAAAGGAGTATCACTATCTTTTAACTTAATGAGTACCTGTCGATCATCAGCACGTTTAAAGTCGTAACCTTCCTGATGAATCTTGATGGTTCTTTTCAAGTCACCGGAAGTGATGGTAATCGTACCTTCCCGAGGCTTCTCCGATTTGTTGTTTGCAACCAAAGTGAGGTTGAGAACAAACTTAGTGCCTTCTTCAGGACTTGTTGTGGTTGACTTGCTACCTTGTGAACAGCCAGTTATCCACGGTTGCGCATCATCGCTGCTAATTTCAACCTTATAGAGTTTGCCATCTTTTGCATCATCTTCTTTAAGGTTTGTAACCAAAGTGATAGGAGCAGTTGTACTTGAAGCATCAACCGTCTGTGTACCACAAACACCCAGTTCGTAGTCTTTGCAGGCTATCATATCAAAAATCTCCGGGTTGTCATCTACTACGGTTACCTTCAGACGATTTTCTGGCTCAGCCTTTAATGCTTCTGCTTCAGTCGCATAGCCCGCATCGTTTACAGATTTAACCTTCACGATATAGTTGTGGTTACGTACCAATGCATATTGTGCAGTTTTGCCATCATCTTTTTTATAATAGAGGGCTACTTTATAGAAGCCTTCTGTACCCTTATATTTAGCCTTGATAATGATGTCAGCCTTGCCTGCAGAAGTTTCATTTACTGCAACTACAGCAGCAGGACCTCCAGCAATAGGTTTGGTGTCATCCATCAAATCTGTAGTTTCTGACAAGTTTTCATTGGTAGATTCTTCGTATTTAGCTGGCGCAATAGAACCTTTGCTAGCAGAATGCCATACATGAAGGTCTGTGATTTCGAAATCACTTACGGCTGCATCTACCGTGCATGTAATCTTTGCACATTGACGGGTTAGTGAAATCTTGCTGTCTTTTATCAGTTTGCTAAGTGTTTTTGCACCCCAACAGATTGGCTTTGATAAATTAGGAGTGATATCTTTCATCGCGTCAAGCTTTGCAGCCTGTGCTTTTGTCAAGCCAGGAAAGTTGGCAACCAAATGTACCGTTTCTGTACCTTTAGGAAGGTTTGTTTTGATTTTCCTGTAACCATCTGCATCAGCAGTTGCATCAGCATAAGCTTCTGTACAATTCTGCATATCAAGATAATTGTCTGAAGTGCCATAACATACAAGCCACAGAGAATTAATGCTCTCTGTAGTTTCGTCTCCACCCCGGGTTGAGATTTCCTGAGGAGTGAAATTTGGCAATTGTATGCTCAGCGTAACTCCCTCGGTAGGGAGTTCGTCCCCACCGAGAGTAATTGCCTCTAAAGAGTCCTTACATGATGCAAGGCTTAAGAGCAATCCTATCCATATCATTAAAGTCTTTATTCTTGTCATCATTATATTTTCTATCTTTACTATTTAGAAACTCCTAACGGTTTGCCTTCATGCCAGCTACCATCGTAATAACCGAATATCTGGTATTGTTTGGTAGCTGCATCGTAGATGCATGGGTAGCTGTCACCACCGAAGAGCATCTGATCATTGTTTCCACTAATGCTAACCATTATTGCTTTTTCGTATTCGCCCTTAGGTGCTTTGAAACTGAGAATTGTACGTTTCCAACCATTTCCAACATCTTCGCTTTTTTGCTTGAACTTATCAGAGTTACATTCCAAAGTATACGATTCGAATTTATTATTCTTCTTTCCAAAATCGATTTTCCATTTAGTAATATCACTTTTAGTATATATCACATAGTCAACATTTATAATAGTCGGCTTGTCATCATATACTCGATAATATGGAATGCAGGTAGGGTCATAGAGATACCAGCCTTCACGATCTTCGTAGTTGAACAAAGGAATACCTGGGTCTATGGTATGAGGAAAACGGTGTGGAGTACAACCAGTCTTACCATTGCCATGATTCTCGCCAGTACCAAATATAACTAGCGTTTGACCTGGTTTAATTTGCTTTTTTGTACCTGCCGCTTTATTTTCAGCATACTTGCTATATGCATTAAATTCCATATCTTTATAATACCATCCAGCATTATTTATGTCACCTGTCATTTGGTCACCAGGGAATTTTTCTGAAAATATCCATACATATGCGTCATCTTTAACGGTAGTACTATTATTATCATTCTCACCAAGCTGTGTATACATATACATATGATGTCTACCATTTTGAATACGTTTATTATCTTCACTATTTTCGTTTTTACTTACATCTTTATCAGTCCAACCATCATACCAATTGAAATTATAGGTATCATTATAACTGCCGTCTTCTCCAGTATATTCTGTTTTTTGTTCTGCAAAAATGACACCTAGATTAGCGGTTCCGCTTTCATTACCATCCCAGTTACATATATTATTGATAGCTCGCATGTAGATACGATAAGGACCGAACTTTGGTTTTACTGTAACTGTAACTTCTTGCGAAGCAACCTCGTCACCAGAAATGTTGTTTAGCGGAGAAAGTGTGAAGTTATAAACGGTAGTCGTCTTAGGATCTTTGGTTTCCTTTACCTTCATCACGTACTTTCCATATACCTTTATTCCTTCCTCTTCTACCGGTTCGTTGGTATAGTTTATCTCCAGGCGTGAAGGGGCATCACCACCAACATTTACTGTAGAACCAGAAGAAACTTTAGTTTGCGTACCATTGATGTTCTGATATACCTTCAAGCCACCTAGGTTGGTTTCTACCACAAAGTGTTTCTCCAAAACCATCTTTCCATCAGGATCTTCATCCCAATAGATAACTACGTTCTTTGGGCTCACCTTAAAATAAGGAGTAACATCATAGTGTACATTAATATACTTCTTGATGTTGTTTGCCTGTAAGTAAACTCTAGCGGTTCCTTCTCTCTTTCCTGTTGTCGGATCCTTTTCGAACTGATCTATTGGTATTTCTGGATTGATACCAAAGATAATGTTTTTGTCATCTTTTTTTGTTACGACGATAATATCTTTATTTGTTCCACCAACAATCTTTGAGTCAATGCAGCCAAAGTCTACAACAGTTTCGCTTGATTTATAAGAGATGGTATCACTCTTTGTAGAAGAGACTTCAGCCTTGGTCTTGTTAACCCATAAATTAGTATGGTAGAAATCAGCATTGATTTCTACTGACTTCCAATCGTCCACTTTCACATCGCAGTCAAGATCCATATCGCCATAGCTTTTCAGCTTACCTGTAATTTCATAATAGGTGCCACGAGGGAATGTAGGCAGAGCATCTGATGCGTTCTGCTTATGTCCCAGATTGATGGTATATTGATTCTTGTTGCTGTTGTTAACTATACCGGAAATCTTCAATACAGACTGTTCCTCTACCTTAGAGATATAACGCTCTGGCAGATAGTAAGTACCTTGAAAAAGCCACTGATTAGCGTTCGTTGGGTTCGGTGTACCCTTATCCTTATAAGCATCAGCGATTTTCACAACATCTTCGTTAGCTACATTTTTGTTATCTTCATTGATTTCATATTCACCTTTCTGATAATAACATCCTTTGCTTGCGTCGCCTGTAGGAGTACTATTATAAAGAGGTGTATCTATGCCTTTAGCATATTTTGGAGTTACATCTGTCTGGGTAAACTTACCATCCCATAATAAATGGGTAGAAGGAGTAAGCTTCTGTGCAGCAATATCTGTTATGCGATAGCTTTTGTTATAAAGATTATCGCTCTCAGTTGGGTCCATAATGAGGTTGAGCTTAACCTTTACGCATGTAAACTTCAGGTTAGCTGCTATCTCTGTATATTTATCACCGCCTTTTTCTATAATTGTTTCTTTGATTTCACCATTGATATTCTTTGGCTCATAAATCATCGGTATGTTCGTACAAACTGGCATTCCTGGCTCTGTTCCGATTCCGTAATTCAGCACAATATCCTTGAGCTTATCTTCCGTTTGGATATTCTTGCTACTCAAGAAATCACTCATATTGGCAACTACATAGATATGATAACTACCTGGCTCGATATTGAGCTGATAGTTAGCTACATTCGGCTCTGCCATCATTGTAGCCAGTGGGGCAGGGAGCGTCTCTACCAGGAGCTTGCCTTCATTTCCTGTAGGGAAAGCATAGAGGGTCAGGTCGTTGATCTGGCATTCATCTACCGTAGCATTATAGGTAGGAAGGCCGGAAGCATCGTCGGTACGGGTGCCGTTCGCACTGAGCACGGTTGGTACCAGTACGTGCAGGTTGCTTGACGAGTTGGGGGTATATCCGTTACCCTCCAACTCGTCGGTACAACTAACTGCAAATAAACTAGTCAACAACCAAACTATGAAACCTATATAGATATGAAATCTTCTCATGATAACTTTGTCTTTTACTTTACTAATATCAATAGTTTAATTTCGACAAAGTGGAATCAGATTATAAGTCGGCTCGCTGTATGCGCTTGCTCCAATCAAGGATGGAGATGCCCAACTTAACGTATTGCCACTTGTCGCCTTTTAAAAAGAAATCCAGCTTGTAGTCGTATTCTCTGTCCAGAAACTCCTGTGCCGAATAGTTCAATGCTTCGAATGCTCCACGGCCCTGTGCCAGAAAATCGGCTAGATTGATGCGAACCACTTCTTCGCCCGTCTTCTTGTTCCAGATGCTCAGTATCGCATTCTTGTCGTTCTCGGTTGCTGGATGCAACACGAGGCGGGAGAACATCAGGGCGGCGTGAGCGGTACGCTCCTGTACGGTACCCTCCGGAGTGGTGAACTCGGTGGTCCAGGTCTTGTATGGGGTGTATGTCAACTCCTCGTCTGGGAGGAGAGTATTGTCGTAATTGATGTAGCCGTTGGCATCGGTTATCTGATAACTGAAGTCTTCGGCGTGGATGTCGGCTGGAGCGTCCAGCTGATGCAGACTGATGGTAAGCTGCTTGGTGTCTCTGATGAGACTGATGGTATGGTGGGTAATCTGAAGATCCTTCACCTCTACGGTTTCGTTGCTCAATCCCTGCCAGAGGGTATCAAGCGGAAGTGCCTGGTTTTCTACCTTTCCGGCATTTCTGTCGAGTCGGGTACGGAGTTTTTCGATGCTTTCTCCTGCTGCTGGAGCTTCGATGTGGAATTTGGCACCAGCCTGTGACAGCGCCTCTTCGTATTTCTTCTGGAAGGCGAAGGTGGCGAAGCGGTATTTGCCAGGTTGCAAGTCTATGCGCATGGCATAGTTAGGGTCTTTGAGGGGTTGGGATTTTCCCTCGTTGGCTGCATCCTGGCGAGCCACTAGGTTGCCCTGCTCATCGAAGACGAACACGCAGACGCCGCCTACATGATCGTTGAACATATCAGCGCGCTGGACGTTGTAGTCGTACTTGAACTGCAAGTCGACTCCCATATCGCAAGGAGGGAGGTCGTCGTGCATCAAGTCGTTGCAGCTGCTGAGCATGCTGCCGAGAGCGACGATGGTTCCGAAAGCAGCGGTACGGCTGATAGCTGCCAAGCTGTCGAATCCCCATTCCATGCGTATATTCTTGATCCAACTATGTAACTTATTGTTTGCCATGATGCTTTTTGGTTATTATTGTATGTTTTAACGAAGGCGGGAGCCTAAGCTCCGCCTTTCGTTGTTATTACTCGATTACAAATCTACCTTCTGTGAACGCTTAGCCCAAGAAAGGATCTTTACGCTGACGCTGATGTACTGATCGTTCTCATCGTCTGGAAGAGTAGGCTTAACCTCTGGAACGTCAGGATATCCAAGACCGCTTACCTTGTTTACAGAAAGCTCGTACCAGTTGTTGCGGAGCACACCGTAACGACCGAGGAATGCGTTGTTGTCTATACCATAACCAGTACCAGGTTTCCAAGGAGTCATCTCGTTGAAGTGCTTGATACGGGCAATGTAGTAAGCTTCGCCATTGAGATATGTAGAGATACCGGTTTCAGCTGACAAACCAAGCTTTTCGTTGATCTTATCGACAATGTCATCTGTTACCAGTGATGAAGTAGCTTCGCCTGAGTAGGTAATGTTAGCTGCCTCAATAAGATGCTGACCAGCCTTACCGCTGATGTTTGTACCCTTAGAAAGGTCTACGCCATACTTATCCTGCTCGGCAGCATCAGTAATTCCCATAGCTGTGAGAGCAACGGTCTTAATCTGCGTCTCAAGATCTTCTTGGCTCCAGATAGCGGTGTTGTTACCAATCTTATAGAATGTCGTATACTTACTTGTAAAGTCCTTAGGAGTGAAAACTGCCTTAAACACAACACGTGTAGTCTGACCCTGCTTCATGTTGTTAAGATCGAAGGTGTTCTCAAGGCAATACTGAGGATTGGCTTCACCTGCGGCGCCCGTAACGTCTTTATTTTCAATCATTTTGAAGGCTGTCTTGCAGTTTGCCAAATCCTGATATTTAGCATCATTATAGTTAGGATCTACGCCCCAATATACACGCTTGAAGCCAGTATTTGTTCCATCAAAGAAACGAGCTGTTTTCCATATATCGGCAAAACCCGTAGTAGCCGAAGACAAACCACCAATCTGATGAACCGGGTATGTAAAATTATTGGTTACGTCGAGCTGCCATTTCTCTATTTTCACTGTGGCACCAGCGTATGTAGTACCGTTACCAATAGAGTAACCTTTTGTTTCAAAGTCTTTCATTGTAACCTTAGCCAAACCACGCTCTACGTAAATTGTAGTAGCAGGATTAGCCTGTGCTTCCTCTTTTGAAGCGTAAACACCTTTAATATCAACAAGAGTTGTAGGCTCTGTTGTTTCATCCTTATACATCGGAGCATTTGCCATAAAGATGCCGTTTAAAGAGACGTAATTGTCAGCATTAGCCTTTGAAGCATCCTCACTCCAAGTTGCATAAGTAACGCCAGAATTAGGCAATGTTACCTTCTTGGTTTTATCATCTTTAGTATTATTGTTGAGGAGCACCAGTGCCTTATAGGTGCCTTTTACCGATACATCTGTAAGCTTTACAGTAGCAATGGCCGCAGTTGTAACACCATTTTCCTTAACGTCTGTCCAAGGGTTCATGGTTCCAAGATCGGCACTTGTAACAAACTTATCAGTAGTAGCATCGAAGATAAGGATGGTACCATTCTTAACCTCATACTCAGCAGCAGTACCTTCATTAAAATCAGGTTTGCCATCAGGATCACCAAGAGCACGTGTACCGCTTGTTGTAGGCAGATTAATCTTGAATGAAGCATACGCAGTACCATTCTCAACCTCACCTGAACCATTACCACCATTTACTAACTCGTTGTTGCTAGAGCAACTAGCAGTCATAGCAGCCAAAACTGCCAATCCAAAGAAATGTTTAATTCTCATAATCTATGTGATTTTATTGTTAGTTATATCTTTTATTGCTCCGCCTTCATTTCCCCGTAAATCTTTCTGATGCGCTCAGCCTCCTTTGAGTTTCCTGCCTTGGCAAGATGCTTCTCGGCAGTTACGAGGTCGCCCTTCTGCAAATCTGTGCAGGCGGCATTGAGATTGGCTGTCTCATCATCCGGGAAGAGACGGACGGCTATATCAAATACCTCGTTGAACTCTGGAGAACCAGGTTCATAGGTCTGTGCCACCAGATACATCTCCTGTAATGACAACTGCTGAGGCTTGGTCTTCAAGATTACCTTTGCCTCCTCAATGTCGAAAGGACGAACGGTATAGGTTACCGTATAGTCGCTGTGGCGCAAACGAGGATAAATCTCACTCATGATGTAGCGATAGCTAGCCGGATAAAGCTTCTTGATTTTCTGGTCCTTTGCATCGGGTGCCAAGGATGAGTTGGCAACGGCAAGAATGGCTGACTTATCGGCTAAGTTGCTTGCTTCCACCTTCTTCTTGAATCCTTCCCAGTCTTCCGGGGTGGCGTGATAGGTGAAGAGCTTTTTATCGATGGTGTAGAGATTGCATACATAATTGCGCAGGGCTGCCGCACGGTTGTTGGCGAGTCGCACGTTGTTGTCGTAAGGACCGTCTGGCGACGCATAGCCATGGATATCGATATTGGTGATGCTCACATCCTTGTCGTTCTTCACGAGGTCGATGGTGGATGTAATCTTTCTCAGCTCTGTGGCATTCTCACGGAAGTCGGCGAGGATATCGCTCTTGTTGAGCTTGAAGCTCAGGTAAGCTTCACCCTTTTCGGCTCTCACCTTGATGGCTTCAGCCTTTGGCTTCACGTAATGGTCGCGACCAATCTTGGGTATTGGGTTGATGACCGCCATCTGGGTGGTATCCTGATCCATCAGGTTGCCGCATCCGCAGAGGTCTTCCGTCATGGAGAGGTTGAAAGCCTTCATCCACTTCCTGTAGGGAAGGGTCTGCGAGAAGAGCACCTGCTGCTCGGTATCATTCCTGCGTCTCACTACCACTGCCTGGCTGTTCTTCAGTTTGCTGCTTTTGCGCAGGTATCTGATGTTCTGGTTTTTGCCATTGATGATGATGGGATTCAGGGCGATGGTATCTTCTCCGGCAATAAGCGGAGTGAAAACCAGCTGTTGCTCTGATTTGAGCTGCAGACTATCGAGATGGAGTCGGAAAGCAACCTTGAGACTGTCGCTCTTCTTCTGTGTCAAGACGCTGTCTATCAGAATCTTGCCTCCAGCCAACCGTAGCTGCGAATCATCTATCTTCTGGGCTTGGACAGTCAGTGCGCTCTGTGCAAACAGAATGCAAAGGGGCGAAATGACCGCATAAAGCTTCATTTTCTTCATATTCTTCATCTTGTAAAAGAGGGTTTGATTTTGTTTTTCGCTATCTCGGTGATATTGTTCCTAGAATGCGTATATCAGGGAAAGGGCGGCTTTAGTTGGACCTACATAGTTGCGGTGGTCCTTGTCAAGACATTTGTCACATCTTCCGTAGAGCTTGTATGGGCTGTAGATGTATCCTAATCCGATGGATCCTTCGAGATTGAGATGCTCTGACAGCAGCCATTGGTATCCGTAGGTGAGACCACCACCGACATACCAGCCTTCGTAATGTCTTCCTTTCTCTGTCTTTGGCAAGATGCCGAAAGGCAGGTCCACATTTTTGATGTTGTATTCACCTCCTAGGGCATGGATGCCGAAGAAGTGGCCTCCAAATTTCTGGCAGGTGTACCAGCGGTACTCTGGCATTACGTTCCAGTAGCGCAATTTCTTGTCGCCTGAGAACTTCCAGGGATTCAGGGCGCCGAAAAGCTGAAAAGTGCTCTTCCTGCCCGTGCCTATTTCTAGACCAGCATTGAGCGAGGTAGTTGCCAGACCAAGCAGGTTGGTCTTCAGCGCTACCTCTTGCGCTCGGGTTATTACTGATGAGAGAATCAGCAGTAACAACATCGGTGTTCGTTTGAACAATCTCTGCTTCATCATCATATTTTTACTCTGTTGTTTTCTTTCTTAAGGATACTGTTAGCTGTCCTATTTTGTTATTGTCATTTACTTATAATCACAGGCTTACCCTTGTGACAAGATGAATGTCGCCGGGTTTCCTTTTCGGTTGCAAATGTAGGAAGATTTTCTCAAAGATGCTTCAAAAAATTGATGAAAATCAAGGGAAATGAAATGCAAACGTTTGCATTGCTGCGCAAAGTGTGTGGGAGCACAAAAATCGTGAATAAGATATAAGTGCCTGATATATAGAAAATAAAAAGCGAAGGTGTAAATTGCACACCCTCGCTTATTTCAGAACCTCCATTGCCTTCTTCAGTCCTCTATCCACAGCCGAAGGATCGTTCTGATAGAGCTTCTCCTTTTCCTCTTGGGTCATCTCGTCGAGCAGATAATCGGGGGTGATTCCCACACTTTCCAGCAGGTTGCCCTGTGCATCCTTGGTAAGCGAGAACGGCATGTAGAAGTAGAGGTAGCTCGTTACATTTCCTATCCAACCGCCATTACTGGCTTCGTTGTCGGAAGTGAGCATCGCCTGCGCTCCGTAACTGTTTCTGCCTATCGTCTTCACGTGGTCACCCTGACTCTTCAGAATGAGGGTTGTCACCTCCGACATGCTGGCACTGTAGTTGTCGAGCAGGATGGCGGTAGGGATGTTTCTGCCCAGGCTCTTCGGCGTTACCGTAATCTTCTGCGGAATCCAAGGGGTATAGCTGTATGGATTGTTGTCTTCTTTCTTGCGCACGTAGGCATAGACGGCTGTCTGGGTGATGAGATAGTCGGTAAGCAGACGGGTATCTATCACGCTTCCGCCTCCATTGCCACGGAAGTCGAGAATCAGTTTCTTGATCTCGCCCTTAGCCAGCGGCTCCAGGAACAGACGGCGGTAACCTTCTACGCAGAGATGATTGTAGGTAAACTTCAGGTCGCTCCAGTAAGCATAGAGTTCCCGCTCGTGCCAGAGATAATCGGCAAGAGCCTGGCAATACCAGTTGGCAAAACCGGAGGCTGAAAGCATCTGCTGGTAACGGGCATCGCCCTGCAGCTTCTGGCGGATCTGCTCGCCCATGCCGCTTGCATCAGCAGTAACAGGCAACAGCTTGAGGAGATTCGGTGACTTCTCGTAGGCTTCGCTGGCGAGAGCATAGAGACCGGAATAATCGCCCTGGTTGCTGTAAGCTGCCATCTTCTCGCAGGCTTTGGCTGCATCATCCGAAGCCAGATAGCTATCCATTTCGGCAAGCAACTGCGCTGCCTGCTGCTCAGCCTTCTCTCGCTTTCCTGCATCTGTAATCAGTTCCTTCGCCTTGTCTGTTATCTTGGAAGCATCCAGATGATAGGTGCTGGCGGCATTGTCAGGGAGATAGGACTTCTGATACTCGTGGAAACAGTTTTCGTAGAGGGCAAACTTGTTGAAGCCGAGATAATAGGTGCCCGGCTGCTCTTTCAGGTAACCGCCCATGATGCAGAAACCATCCGAGGTAATCTCGCCGAAGGCAGTACCATCCAGGTTGAGCTGGTCGCGGGTATGGTTCCAGTGAGCATTCAGCGGGAAATATTCGGTCTTGTTGCGGAGCGTGCTGTTGAATCTCACCGTTTCCGTAGAAGAGTGGGAGACGGGTAGGGTAATCTTGACATAGAAATGCTGGTCGATGATCTTGTCGATGATTTCCTGGAAATACTGCTTTGCCTTGGCGTTGTCTTCCAGAATCTCCTGCTGGGTGAAAGCGGAGGTATGCTGGAAGGTCTTCAGGGCATCAAACTTGGGCTTGTATTCCTTGTACACCTGGTCCCAGGTCTGCGAAGATACGGCAGACTGCTCATTGAGGGTGCAGTAGCGCTGGTTCATCACGCTCCAGAAGACCTGGAACAGGTCGCCATACGACTTGACATCGGTATCGGAATAATCGTAAATCGATTTCTCGTTGGCATCATTGTCTGCCACACAACTGGTAAGCGACATTCCGGTAGTGGTTGTCGCCAGGAGGAAGGCGAAGAGGCATCGCATTCCACCTTTTATATATATAGGGGTTCTCATAAATTATATGTTTTAAAAGCTTTTGCCCTTACAGGGCGTATTGCTGTCTGCTATTATACCCAGGGTGTTGCCCTGGGCTAGGAGCTTCTGCCCTTTCAGGGCGTATTGCTGTCTGCTATTATATCCAGGGTGTTGCCCTGGGCTAGGAGCTTCTGCCCTTTACCTTTCCCTTCGGCCGGTGACCGTTGGTTCAGGGCGTATGGGGCTAGAACTTATAGGCAGCCGAGGCTGTGATGAGGCTGGAGTTGCGCCGGGCAGTCTTGCTGGTGCTGGCCTTATCCTGGTAGATATGCGAGAAACCGTATTGGAAGTTATACCCGATGGAGCCATCTAGTCTTCCGAAGGAATAACCCACCTTGATGCCAGCCTCGCCGCCAAAGAGGCTGCGGCGGAGATGGTTCTCATTCTTTTTGAAATCGTAGGTGGTGTTATAGCGGATGTAGGTGCCATCGCCTTTGTAACCCTCCATAATATTCATCGGATACATACCCTTGGTATGCATGGAGGTGAAGTACTCGTAATAGATGCCTACCTGCGGCTTGATCCACAATCCCTTCTCGTGGTAAGGATTATGGAGGAGATAGTAGCCCACATGGAGTGGGATGCTGATGAAGTTGTTGTTGTATCGGGTGTTCCAGGAATCGCCGCCGAGGTTCTGGTACAGGTAGTCGCGCTGAACGAAGCGGATGCCCGCTCCTACCGCCAGCTGATCTACGATATTGTATTCGGCACCGATGGCAGCCGTGAAGCCCGGTCGCACCTTATAATAAGTCTCCGACAAGCCCGACACATCCGTATCGAGCACACTGCAACTGACACCAGCTTCAGCCTCCACCTTCCAGCGGTAGGAGCTCTGCTGTGCCAGAATGCCTTGGCAGCAGAAGCCAAGGGCTATGGATAAATATACCTTTCTCATAAAAATGGGGTAGTTTGGGGTGAAAAAAGTCTTAATAGAGAAGAAGCAATCCGGCAAACGCAGAATAGAGTATCATGCGGATGGGATTGATCTTCATTACCTTCACACCGATAAAGGTGGCGAAGAAGAGGGCGATGGAGATATAGAATCTCCAAGGATTTTCGGGAGTAGAAAAGTTCTCGCCATTCATCAGGAGCAGGGCTGCGGCTCCTACCAATCCGACAATGGCTGGGCGGAGACCGATGAAGATGCTCTGGACGGCTGAGGTGTTCATATACTTGTACAGCATCTTGCTGATAAGAATCATCAAAACCAAGGAT